>Ga0302280_1000074_pt1 | contig 98079 bp, 121 predicted proteins | sample III_Fen_E1_1_FD_198771 | JGI IMG/M metagenome (GOLD analysis project Ga0302280, IMG submission 198771) | Peat permafrost microbial communities from Stordalen Mire near Abisko, Sweden - III_Fen_E1_1 | ecosystem: Environmental > Terrestrial > Soil > Wetlands > Permafrost | place: Sweden: Abisko... | reverse complement strand
TAATACAACTAATTAATACAACTAATTAATACAACTAATTAATATAACTAATTAATACAACTAATTAATATAACTAATTAATACAACTAATGTCTATAACGAATTAATACAACTAATGTCTATAACGAATTAATACAACTAATGTCTATAACTAATTAATACAACTAATGTCTATAACTAATTAATACAACTAATGTCTATAACGAATTAATACAACTAATGTCTATAACGAATTAATACAACTAATGTCTATAACGAATTAATACAACTAATGTCTATAACGAATTAATACAACTAATGTCTATAATATTGATCATTTAAATACAAAGTATTTAATAAAGTATATAATATGACCACATTTGCCATTAAATATGACACTTTTACAAAAACACAATGGTCAAAACACACTACACAACTAAGACAACGACAACTAAAAGTTTTAGGTTCATTGTTTCACAACAATAGCACCCAATTTATAGCAGATAATTATATTGATTACACAAATGGAATTAAAGTACTAACCGATTTTTTCGACAATACACGCAAATATTTAAATGAATGTGGTGTTTCAACTTACAGAACTGCCACCAGAATAAGTTACATCGAATGCTTATGTCTCGCACTAAAATCATTCGCAAATTTTCCATCAGATACATATGTCGTTTATAACAAATATTATTACCAATTACAACTAAAATTAAACATAGAAAAAATTAATACCAAAGCAAACAAAGAATGCGGAGATTTCTTACAATCATTAACGGTAATTGAACCATTCTTAGACAAATCCATATTAGATAGCATCAAAATAATTATCAAACTATTAACATTAATTGATATTGAAAGCAATCAATATGGTGTATTGCGTATTAATGACCTTATACAAACAACCATATGTGATGAATTCAAAAATGAATACTCATACTTAGATTTAAAAACAGGTATTTACACAATTCTAAGCACACACACTAAAAATAAAACAATGCGCACATTTAATGTTCCACGCGAATTCACTGACTACGTGAAACAAATTTACTCAAAGCATCCCAGAAAATCACAGTGGTTATTAGTTAAAAATAAATATCTCGAAAAATACGAATCACATTCACTTTCAGAACAATTTAAAAAAATAACTGGAATCAGTTACCGTGAAATACGTCATCAATTTGTCACATACCTACAAAACAATTCAACCATAAGCGAAATCAAAACTGTTGCTCATAATATGGGACATTCTGTACGTACTGCTATGTCTACATACAATGATAACGTTATTGAAGAATACATAATTGATATTGATAATGATGACTAATATATAAAAAATGATTTAATATTTAAAACTTATTTTATAACTAATGTATATACAATGGAACAAGAATTAAAACACTACAACATAACAACACCTGAAATAAAAAAACTTAACATATGTTTATTTGGCGCATCAGAAGGATTATATCCAAATAACTATATAAATTCAACTGATGTAATCACAAAAATAGATCAGTGGTTTGATTCTTTCGAAAAACCAATAAAACTTGGCACAAGATGTAAATATTACAACCAATTATGTAACATGCTAAATTTAATTCCAGAATTCCCAAGCAAAATATTATCTGATTATACTACAAAATTCAAAGAACTTGATAAAAAATACAACTTGGAAATTAAAACAAACAACGAACAAAAAGAAATACTTAATCAAGATGATTTTAATGAACTAATTGGAAAAATTCAAACAGGCATAGATTTAGCAACACATCAATCAATAAAGATTATTGGCAAATTTTACATGTATTTCGATTCAACACAAAAAGATATGCTATTGATGAAACTAAAAGATTTTTCTGACACAAAAATAGATGAACCAGATAAAAATGGTAATTTTTTAGATCTTGAAACTGGAAAATGGACTATTAATTCAATGTCATTCACAATAAATAAATCATTTTGCGATTATGTCAAAGAACAACACGGAACTAAAAATCGAACAAACTTACAATTCTTAGTTGGTCAACGCAACACATTTATACAATACACAAACACATCAACATTAAGCACAGAATTCATTAAAGTATTCAAAAAAGTTGGCATTGAATCTTTCAATCATTTAATTGATAAATTCAAAGGTTATTTAAAATGGATTAATAATCACAATACAGATTCATTATATGATTCTCCTTCACCAAGTCCACAAGAAACAACTCCACTCAAATCAGAAATAATTCCAGTTCCTAAACAACAAGAAACAACCACACCTCCAAAAACTAAATTAAAACTAAAAATCAAAGTAAAAACAATCCCTCAAATTATTCAACAAAGTGTGGGTGGAACTTGTTCAAGTTCCATTATTCCCCAAGGGGACGTAATCCCCCAAACCCCATAAATTTAATTAAATTTTAAATCAAATTTTACTTTAAATAAATATGTCAACATTCATAATAAATTCAACACTTTGTAAAAAATGATTTTATTAATTCATATCTAATATGAAATTATAAATCATGTCCATTCTTTATTCATCCGTAGGAGAAAATGACTTTTATACAATGAATGAAAATATATTTGGTTCGCCTAATGTTGATGAATCACATTTTATTGATTTCAATAAATCAATACAATTAATCGAATCATCATTCAAAAAACATGATATCAGTCCACGTTTAATGTGTCTGTATTACAACTGTATGTACAACAAACTAAAATCATCTGGAAAAATTCCACAGGATGTTCTAAAACTATATTACAACAAACTTATTAACACGTACGCAATACATCACAAGGAGTTTGATATTACACAACACGTTGTTGATGACATAGAAATAAACAGCATATTAAATACAATACGAAGCATTTATTTGACAATTGATCATCAATTTATAAATATTGTCGGGTATTATTTTCTATGTATCGATTTTAACCAACCAGAAATGTTAAATGTTTCAATATTTGATTTCACAGATACACCAATAGATAAATCAATACATTCGCGCAATTATTTTGATATAAATACAGGTGAATGGAATATTAAAGAAAAACGTATCATGACAAGTGAGTCATTTAGTTCATTTGTACTAAATAACATTAAGTTAAATTCACATTGGTTGGTTGGCAAACCAAAATCATCGGAAAAATACATCAAATCCGGTCAGTTATATAAAATGTTTATGACGACATTCGGAATAAACTATGACGTTTTAATTAAAAAACTTAAAAGTCACGCAGTTTGGTTAGACATTCGCGATGCCATTCAAAATATAAATAATAGCACAGTTGTTGTCCAACATACAGACATAATTGATGACAAATTAGACACAATACCACAAAAAGATCAACAGGCAATTCCAATTCAAACAGACAAAGATATTGAAATCAACACATTGAAAAACACAATTCAGGAATTATCTGCTGAAAAAATTAAATTATTAAATGAAATTGATGACCTAAGATCCATTATTTTAAATTCATGTGTTTAATTCAACCAAAGAATGTTATTTTGAATATGAGAAAAAAGAAACACATTTAGTCCAAGAAGATTGTCCGATATCCATTTGTTTGTGGACGCACCATCGGTACATCATACAATGTACATCTTTGACCTATAACAATTCTCGCACAATCAATCAATTCATCATCAGACATCATTTCCTGTTGCCACTGAATTCCAACCCGACGATTAAATCGATACCAATCAAAATGCTGATAAACTCGCTCTGATACCAACACCGAAACTCCTTGATGTAAAGCATGATAATAATACCCATTCATACGTATCGGTGGAGCATACAAAACATCCTCGTCATTATTGATATCGAAATTTTGACGTTGCGGAATGAACAGTGCCGGAAGTAGAATTGCCATTCCTAATGTAATGAATGTAATGAATGTAATCAGAAGACAAGATAAATATACATCTTATAACATTTTTAATTCAATTTTTTTCAAGATTTAACTCTTTGTTTAATGGATGATCTCATTTACACAAATTTTTGAAAATATATGTAAATGCGACAGCATTTACACAAAATTTTTGAATTTTTTTACACTTAAATTCAAACCATTATTATTTATTTTACATCCATTCAGAACAATTATGGTTACTAAGGTGGTTATGATCCAGAACAAGAATTTGGGCGATCATCAGTCAGATGTCGATTATCAATTAAACTCAATTCAAAATCATGGTGGTAACATTACTAATGTCACATTAACATTTACACCTTCATTAGAATATCTTACAATGATTGTATACACAACTGATTAAGATTAAAAACAAATATAATCGATTATGTTTAATAACTTTGATTTACTTTGATATGTCAAATCCTGAAAAAAGATGATTTTAAAATCCAATTTAAAATGTTTATTTCGGGTTCAGATTCTTATGTCGTCAGGTGCTTTCATTCCCCTTCTTGTCGGTGAGTTGACAGATGATGAAGGAATTGATGTAGGTGTACCAATTCCACTGGCACTAATCATGGAAGAAGATCATCCCATTGTTCCACATGATAACATTACCAAACCACAATCATCCATCAAAGATATTGCTTAAAAATATACTTTTTCATGTTTGTTTTTGTTCATGACTTTGATTTGACTTTGATAGGTCAACTCCTCAAAAAAAATGATTTTTAAACGTCTTAAAACCCAATAACATATATGTATCTTACCTAAGCAAGACAGGTTTTTCAAAAATGGTTCACTATGAGACTTGTACTGTTTGTAATCTCGGTCAAATTGAGATCGGAGGTGATGATATGGGTTGCTCCGATTTCTATGGAGACTGTCGCGAATGCGCAAAAATTGAACACAACCGTATCGTTGGTCTCATTATTGGAGCAGTTCTAATCAGGTGTGCTCCAATTTCAAACATTCGATACGGTCGACATGTGCTGTACACCTATCTTCTCAAAGGAGATGGAGAAACATATCTCTGTGTACGTTCTCTCGGACTTCTGTCTGAATTCGATCCTGATGTTGATGAAGGGGATGAGATTGATTCTGAAACAGAGGATACACTATGAGTATGTTTGTTTTTGTTTTGTTTTGTTTTGTTTGTTTTGTTCATGACTTTGATTAATATAAGAACAGGTCAAGTCCTCAAAAAAAATGATTCCTAAACATCTTAAAACCAACAATATATATGTATCTTACCTAAGCAAGACAGGTTTTGCGAAAATGAAAACTACACCTATCTTCTCTCTCTACGAGTCTATCCAGAAGGATATGATTGGCAAAAATGTTCGCATGTATTATTGTGACAAAACTTTCATGGTTCACTTCAATGTTGATTATGATTGTCGTTGGTCTCATGTCAAAGTTGAGATGTCTGATGATGGTAACTTTAAGATTTATCTCCTCGTGACAAATCAGGATGGTGTACATGTCCCCCCTTTCTTCTGCCAAGCAGAAATAGGATACCCGCACGGCATGCCTCTTCTGTTCACATTTGACGGAGCACGTCATGAGATCAAGCGTCTTGTAGCACTTCAAAATGGAGAAATCCTCTGAATTGATTTATGTTTGTTTTTGTTTTGTTTTTGTTTTGTTTGTTTTGTTCATGACTTTGATGACTTTGTTATAACAAAAATTCCAATATTTCAACCATTGTTGGCAACTGATACGGATTTATAATCATATTACGCAATCTAATAAATTTACTCCACATATCCTTATTCAATTCAAAATAATAACTTTGTTTATACGACAAATAATTATGTACACGTTCCACAAAAACATACAAATCAATCATATAACCATTCGGCACAACCACATTCGCACAATATTCTTTATATTTCATTTGATCACACTTATCACACAACTCATTTATTATATTCCGATCCAAATACTTTGGACTAAAAAAATTAACTATATTCCCATATTCCCTTTCTATTTTTAATATATCACAATAAGTAACCACATACAAAAATAACGGATATGATTCCGTATAATTCAATTTCGGAACTACATTATCTGATTTCAACCATGACAATCCAAAATCTATTATTTTCACTTTGGGTTCTAAATTACCTTCTTTCAATATCACTATATTATCTTCCTTCAAATCATTATGAACAATACCATTCTCATGTAATATATTCACAGAAACTATTATTTGATGAATTATAGACCATATATCTGTCCATGACGGCTTTTTACTAATATACTTATTAAATGTAACACCACCATATTTCATATAATATCCCCGATACAAATGTTTCTCATTTGATCTCAATCCACGCATATACACTTCACAATTAACATCAATTAATTGCTGTTCTATATCATCATCTATTTCAAAACTATGCTCATCAAACACTATAAAATGATCATCATAATTATTTATTTGCCTAATCAGATTAGATATCTTAACTTCATTTGAATTCGACTTTACGATTTTTACCAATTTATTATCATCAATCATAAATACACATCCACACGGATCATTAGCAGAAACAGAAACCAATTTCATTTTTGAACTCCTAATTGTTCTTATATTTTTATAACTTAATTTCATTTTTTAAATCCCATTACAGAACATTACAAAGTAATTTATTTATTCATTCCAACATTCGAAATGATATTTTTCATTATCCTGACTCAGTGTCAAATGTATACACAATAGCATTAACTGACGGATAGTACTTCACATCACACAATGTATTGGGACAGAAAAACCCACAAAAATTCATTTCAGTCAAATGAAAAATAACATTTTGAATTTTAAGAGGTGTAACCGAATTACCTCCATTGACTTCAAACACAAAACAACCACGATCATCAATACCATTATCTGTCAGATGCTTACGAACATTCCCAATTTCTTCAATAGAATGACCATTAGCATAAACAGGATAATCTTTGTCATCATCAATCCAAGTATATCCCCTATGACATGTATACAAAAGTCGAGAATGTGGTTCATTCTTAATAATCTTAACCTCTGGATGCTCAGAAATTCCTGTGCTATTGTCCGGAAAACATTCAGCACCATCAGTCACATCAATAGTACCATCAAGTATTTCAAGAAACTCCTTAATGTAACCAGATTTCTCTGATGCCAATGCTCGATTGTTATAACAAGTTTCAACCAAAATGTACTTCACTGGAAGAGATTCTTTGTAACGAGGACAAAATGAAACTGATTGTTTTTCTATTTTAAATGATTGTGCTTCCATTCTTTCACGAACAGTATCGTTCAAATGACAATCAACACAATCACATGTTCGATCAGTTTTCAAAAACTTTTCATGTACAAGAGGATCAACTACAAATTCATATCCCAATGGATAAACAATGTCATCTTGAAAATTGCCTTTTCCATTTTCCCGATCTGGGAACGCGTATACTGTTTGTGTCAAATGATCAATAAAAACATATGTTGAATTCACATATTTTTGTTCGAATTGAACAATACCAGCGAACACATCATCAAATGACCATTCTTCACGCCATTCCCATTGACGAAGACCATGTCGTCCATCACTCGGGTCACTGTAATCATAGAAAACATTACATTTCATGTTCGATGACATTCGAAAACCAAACAGGTAAGATACATTATGTTTAAAAATATTTTGAGACCAATTTTTCTCAGGATTTGACTTTAACTTTGTACTACAAATAATCAAAGATAAACATCAAAACAACATCAAACCAAAACATTCAGGGGAAAGAAGAGAACATTCAAGGAGCAACAGTATCGTTCAAATGACAATCAACACAATCACATGTTCGATCGGTTTTCAAAAACTTTTCATGTACAAGAGGATCAACTACAAATTCATATCCCGATGGATAAACAATGTCATCTTGAAAATTGCTTTCACCATTTCCCCAATCTGGAAACGCATATACTGTTCGTGTCCGATGATCAACAAAACAATATATTCCATCCAAATAACTTTGTTCGAATTGAACAACACCATCAATTGACCACTCTTCACGCCATTCTTTGTTACGAAGACCATGGTGTTTGTAACTTGAATGACTATAATCGTGGAACAAACTACACTTCACTTTCGATGACATTCGAAAAAACGACCCAACCAAACAGGTAAGATACATTACGTTTAAAAACATTTTGAGATCAATTTTTCTCAGGATTTGACTTTAAAAGATATGAAAGGTCTAAATCCAACAAAGTGTTTATTTTAGATTTTTGTAAATATTAGTTAGTCATAATAATCCGAAGATGATGATGTACGATGTCGATGTTGTCCTTGACGCATGTCATCACCCGAATATTCACAATCACTATCATAACGTTGATGATGAGGAGGAGGAGGAGGACTTTTAAGAGCATATCGTTGACTTTGTGTCAGCGGACACCACCCAAGGACATCTTCATTAGGATATGTTCCCATTTCACCATCCATTGCGAGATCATGATCAATATATCCTCCACACACAACCTCTGCTTTGGAAATATTACGGACAGGCATTGATCGGACAAATGAAACAGTTGGTGTAGATGGAATTGATGGTTGGATTGATGGTTGGATTGATTTCGGTTGTGGAGGAACATGTCCATTCTTCTTATGATAGTTACACAATGGAATCTTTGATCCATGCTTCTGGAAAAACAACTTTCCACAATCAACAACCACACACTTCTTCACGTAAACAAAACGCTTTCCACAATCACCACAAGTGAAATCCAAATTCTTTGTCAACATATCATGTGTCAACACATACGTTTGCTTAGGGCAACACTTCACAATGTATGGCATTCTGCTTGAATTGGTTCTGATTAAACAAACCCGATATAGAAATGAAAAAAAGTATTTCAAATTCATATTTTTTCAAGATTCGACTTTGTGATCTCAAAAATAATGAAATTTTTGGGGTTAATTATTTATTATTTTTAATAGGCTTAAAGAGAAGGAATATGGATAAAATTAAAAATAATGGCGGAGGTGGAATTAATAGTGGACAATTAAAATCTTTAATTCAAACCACTGCTTGTTCTTTATTACCCATTTTAACCATGAAATATGTCAATACCGGCGATAGAACATTAGACAATATCATGTCCACTTTCATTACCGGATTTTTTGGTTTACTTTTAGTTTATATCGTCAATTACGATTTTTCCAACATATTGTCCAAAAAACTCAAACATGGATTCATTAATGATGACAACAATTTATTAGTTGGTGATCCCAAAGAATTCAGTTTAAAAGAAACCACCATTCGACCTCCAATTGCTATTTCCACATCAGGAATACTAAATCTAAAAGCACACCACGATTTAATATTATGGATTTCACAAAACACCAGACTATCATCTAAACCACGAATCTATTTAAATATTTCCGATGGAATCAACTACAAATCCACATCATATAACAGCCTTCACATGTTTTATCCTTTCTATTATTCCATGAATTCAACCATGACTGACATCATTTATTATGAATTTGGGTCAAGAAATTCAGCCAAAGTACATTTAATATTTCACTCCAACAACATTAATTCAATCAAACAATTCTTTAATGAAGCCAAACAACATATCGAATTAGGCGATAAATTCGATGTCGACCTCATATATCAAAATGCCAGCACAGACACCGATACATTTAAAACCGACGTCATATACAATCAAATTATGAATTGGGTCTTTCATGTCACCGATTCCAATGGAACTATTGTCAAACATCCAATGGGATCGCCCACAACAATTGGTCGATATAAAACCAATCGCACATTCGAACAACTATTTTTTACTGAAAAAGAACGATTAGTCAATTTATTAGAAAAATTCAAAACAGGCACATTATATCCCAATTACATCGGAAGTGACAACAAAATGGGTATTTGTTTACACGGACACCCCGGAACAGGTAAATCATCCGTAGTTGTAGCAATTGCCAATTTCCTCAATCGTGGCATATTAAATGTCGATATGTCCAAAATTAAAACATGCGAACAATTCGATAAACTTTTAAATTACATCGATGCCGACAAAAACTTAATTCTTTTTATGGACGAAATTGATTGTATTCTCGGAGTACTAAAAGCACGCAATATAAGTAATGGGAATAGTGAGAATAGTGAGAATGAGAATAGCGACAGGAATAGCGATGATGTGAATGAAGACAAAGAATACAAACATCTAATGGACATGTACATTAACACACACGTTCCAGAACAACAAAAAGAAATATTAGCAAAAATAGAACACCACAAAGACATTAAATCTAACAAACTAACACTTGGCTATATTTTACAAAAATTAGATGGTATTGATAACACATCTGAACGTGTCATCATTGCTTGTACTAATCACCACAATTTAATTGATCCCGCTTTATTACGTGCCGGTAGATTAGGAATATCACTAAATTTAAGTTATTGTACAAAGATAATGATTATCGACATTCTATGTTTTTATTTACACATTGATATTCCTAATACTGATATTCCTAATGATGTTATCGATAGATCATATTTAAATACATTGAATTATAAATCGAATATTTCACCTGCTGATTTAATACAATGTATACAAACCAATTTTATTAATGGTGGCGGAATTGATAATGTTCTAAAACAAATTATATCCCACTAATGAATGTAAATTTTGATTTTATTTACATTTCATTACATTCACATTATGTAATGTAAGTATGGATACTCCTATTGACACAGAAGTTATTCTTTTGCGTTATAGCAAAATAAGTCCAATTAATTTTGCTTGTTGTACACACGAAATGATCACACAATTAATATGTGCTTATTTCCCAAATTGCGATGTAGATATCATCAACAAATACCAATACAAAGATAATATTTCACCTGCTGATTTACTGAACCATCTTCTCAATGATAGCATTGATGACGCAATCAAATATCTCAGAGTTTCTTAATGTTTGTAAATTGATCCAACAATGACATAAGCAAATAAACTCTATCATCTACCCCTAAACTATCATCTTTGTGTGATTTGATCAACAAATTACAAATGGACACAAGTTCCATTAGACGTGGATGTGTCCATGAATCAATATCACGAACAATGTCTTCTTCTTTATGAATCATAGAAAAATGACTTAATTTTCCCTTGACCAAATAAATCATCAATAACTGTAAGTACGTCATTTGAATACAGTGGTGGATGCTCATGTTTTTGATTGATATCAAGTCTTCAAAAAATTTGGAATATCACCAAAGAGTCAAATCTTGAAAACACTTTGGAATATCACCAAAGAGTCAAATCTTGAAAAAAGTTGATTTTACTATGTCTTATTTCGTGCCATTCATGATTTTTCAGTTCGTTTCACCAGAGCTTTTTGATGATGTCTGCAAGCGGAAAGAAAATTGCCGTTCAGTACATTCTGACTGGTCAAGGTACTGGTTGGAATCTTATTCTGATCAACAGCAATGGTCTCGATGATTTCATTGCCAAACATTGGGAGACACTGACACATTTGTCTTGTAATACAAGTGGATTGAAATCCATAAAGGCACTTCCACCCAAGTTGATTGTTTTCGATTGTTCTGACAATCAACTCACTTGTGTTCCACCACTGCCAAAACATTTACGTGTGTTTCGTTGTGCTGGAAACTTGATGACTCAATTCCCAGAACACCCAGACACTCTGCTTGAGGTTTATTGTGACAAAAATGAGTTCACATCACTCCCAACGTTTTCGAATGCGTTAACTTCATTGACCTGCGCATTCAATCTCTTGACATCACTGACGATTCCAAGTTCATTGGTGACATTGTTTTGTTCAAGCAACCAATTGACTTCAATTTCTGGTCTTGCCGAAGCAACGGATTTGATGACATTGAATTGTTCTGACAATCCATTTACCGAACTATGTTTGATATCCAATAAGAAATTGGATTACATCCATTGTGATCAACAATGGTTGACGTCAGACATCATGTTCCGTGTCAACGACATCAGCACTCTGGTTAACGGATTTGTGTTTAGAGCAGACAAGCACTAAAATTAGCATTTCCTTGGAAAACATAAAAACAGAAAGAAAAAAAATTACTTTGAATAATTTAATATTAATCAAAGTTATGAATATGTTTCTTTGGAATTTAAAAACACTTTATGTGATTTTTAAAATAAACACAGAATAAAATTATTCCTTAGTGTTTGTAGATAGATGAATGATCCAACAATGACGCATACAAATAAAGTCTGTCATCTATCCCTAATCGACTCATTTTGTGTGCTTTGAGCAACAAATCATAAATGGTTTCAAGTTCCTTTAAGCGTGGATGTGTCCATGAATCAATGTCACCAACAATGTCACTCTCTGAATGAATCATAAAACCATAGAAAAATTCCTTGATTTTACCTTGACCAAATGAACAATCAATAACTCTAAGAACATTATCTGAATAAAGTGGTGACTCACCATCTTTACAAAAACTAGGTTCATGGTATCTAATATCATGACTAATTGTGTAAAGATTCATTTCATCTAAATATGATCCAGACATTTGAAAGAACCTAAATTATTAGGTATAGTTTTGAAAAATAATTCAATATTTTTCAAAACTTGACTCTGAAATATATTTAAACAAAGTTATGTATATGTTTCTTTGGAATTTTAAAAAGACATTGAATGTATTCTTAATGTTTGTAAATAGATGAATGATCCAACAATGATGCATACAAATACCATCCTTGTGGTGACTGTCGCTTAATATTATATGCTTTCAACAATGAAACATAAACAGATTCAATTTCCATTCTTCGCGGATGATTCCACGAATTAATATCACGATCAATGTCACTTTCTGGATGAATCATATTTTCATGGAAATATGACTCAACTGTACCTTGACTCAATCGAAATCGAATAACATCAAGATAACCATCCGGATAAAGCGAAACCATATTCGTTCGATTTAGAACGTATTTGGCATTCTTTCCAAAGTAATTTTAAATCAAAAATTTTTCAGACTTGACTTTGAATAAATTTATTTATGAATACAAAGTAATATTAGTTCTGACAAGTGTGGGATTCGAACCCACGCGCCCCAATGGAGACAAGATCTTAAGTCTTGCGCGTTCAACCACTCCGCCAACTTGCCTAATGCTCACGGTCGGGATCGAACCGACGACTTCTGCGTTATAAGCACAGCACTCTATCCAACTGAGTTACGCGAGCTGTAAAAATAACTTTTATGCTACATTTATATAGTAGTACGATATAAAATTAAATATTTAGTGATTAAGCGAAAAAAAAATCAAATTTTTTATAAATTTAATCATTCTCAAATATATTGATACATCAAATCAAACACCACCAGAAATTCTATTTTTACCCGATATAGTAATTTAAATATTTTTATTCTTTTATGTCAAATCCTGAAAAAATATGAACTTTCTTTGAAAAAAATTCATATGTATATTACCGGTCATTTCAAATGTCTGCCATTGATTCTTCATCTCCTACTCCTACTCTTCCTACTCTTCCTACTCCTCCTCCTCCTACTTCTTCTTCACCAACATATGAATCAATCATCGCATCATTTCGAACTGGAAATCAAGTTATCAATCGCATCAATCAACTAAGTCAAATTTTTCAGAATTGACAAAGTGTATGAAAAGAACAAAGTGGTTCAACAACAAACACAACATGACAACAAACACAACATGACATGACAACATTACTTTGACTTCTTAACAGGACGGGGGATGGGAGACTTACCATCATCATCAGCGGTCAGTGGGGACACACCCTTGAACAACGCATATGCTTCCTTACAGTTGTTCTGGCGCGTGCCACCATCCTTCATGACCAAGCGCTTGGCAATGCCTTGCCAGAGTTTCTTGACCTCTGGATCAGCAGATGCCTTTGTCCAGATATCGTTCATCTCGGCAAAACTGCTTCCTGTTGCCGTCTTTGGAACAACGGGAGGAGCAGATGCTGGTGCGGAAATGACCAATTGTGCTTCCTTGAAATGCTTGTCCAAGATCTCCATGAACTTGATCTTGGTGTCATCGTCCAACGAATGACCTTCGGACATTTCAAGAAGCACATTAGTGAAAAGATCACTATGTCCGGATGGGAGAGAAGAGAGAGAGAGAGAGAGCGCCATTTTTTCGTACTTGACAGGTAAGATAGAAACCTGATATACACAGTAGTTCGAGGAAACTAAGGCACTCAAAAATCACTTTTTTTCAAGATTTGACCATTTAAAAGTCAAATCCTACAAAGAGTCAAATCCTATTTAAGGTCAAATCCTATTTAAAAGTCAAATCCTCAAAAAAGATGATTTTTAAATGTCTTAAAATCCCATTTTATATACTTTATTTCGGTGCTTTATCACGAACACTATGGCAGTTGTTGATGTTGTTCAATCTCACTTTCATGAAAGTCCAATCATTACTGTTGATGATGGATGGACTTTTGAAGAATCTTATTTTGGAGATGAGGGCAACGATCGGTTTTATTGCCCCAAGTATGAAACCCCCGAGTATAGAATGACCATTAGCAAGTCAACAATCTACGGAGGTTTGCCACGCACATACAGGATCGATATTGAACGTCGACTTTTGCCAGATTCTGAGGGACGTTATTTGCCAAAAGTATTGGGAACAATTGAACGACCATCTCGATTCGTTGCTCCATATGACAAACCATATGATCATGAGATCTATGGGTTCACATACTATCCATCATCTGGCAACATAGAGGGTCGTGGAGCGTGTAGTATTATCAAGGCAACCAAGACTTCATTTGATGAACTGAAAAGTTTCAAACCATCAGCTGGATTCACCGATATGAAGTTTTTGTCAAAGGATTTCTACGACCAATTGTTTGATGATTTCAAGTCATCATCAGTCTATCCAAAGTAATGTTTTTGTTTGTTTGTTTTTGTTTTGTTTGTTTTTGTTTGTGTCATGTTTTTGATATATCTTTGTATAAAGTCAAATCCGTTCAGGAGTTTTTACAAAAATTGTTAATTCCATAGGAATTAACAATTTTTAAAATATACTTTGATGAATCAATTCCTGAAAAATTTTGATTCCATAAAATTACAAAAAATGGGTATTGTGTTTCTTTTGATATGGACAACATTGACCTGTATACATCAAACGACACAAACATTAATGTTGATCGTAAACATCAACCTGATAGTACAGTTGACAATGGCGTCAAATCCAATATTGACTGGATTACGCGTCAATCATTGGAAGATGTTATTGATGAAGATTGTTTTTCTTTACGTTGTTATTTACGTGCTTCACCAGAAGCAAAATTAACAGCAACTGATCGCGTTAGTGCGCTTATTCAAAGAAACAAAGACTTCATCGCTCATCTGATGAAGTTAAATGATGTATTGGGTGATCCACAAAACTTACATCTGCCAGATGTTGTTATTTAATTTCAATACTTATGAATGAATAACAAAGTGGGTTCAACAACAAAACAAGACATGAAAACAACAAACAAACATGACGACATTACTTGTCAAACAGAGTCTCAAAATCAAAAGCAGTCAATTCAGCAACAGTTCGTGGAACAACATAGCTGGGATTCGTATGCTTATAACAATCCAGCAATGTCTCTCGTTCAAAATCAGTCAACGGGCGGTTCTTTGATGTTACCTTAGTAGACTTTGCCTGCTTGACAGGACGAGGGATGGGAGACTTGCCATCATCACCAGCAGTCAATGGGGACACACCCTTGAACAACGCATATGCTTCCTTACAGTTGTTCTGGCGCGTGCCACCATCCTTCATGACCAAACGCTTGGCAATGCCCTGCCAGAGTTTCTTGACCTCCGGATCAGCAGATGCCTTTGTCCAAATGTCATTCATCTCGGCAAAACTGCTTCCTGTTGCCATCTTGGGAACTGGCACGGGAGGAGCAGGAGCAGAAGAAACAATAGACAACCCAGCTTCATGAAGATTCTTGGACATCAACTCCATGAACTTGGATTCAGTGTCAGCATCAATATCATGTCCTTCAAACATATCAAGAAGAACCTTGTGAAACAATTCACTGTGTTGGGAAGAAAAAGAAAGGGGAAGAGAGAAAGAGGTCGCCATTCGTACAAGTACAGGTAAGAAACCTAATATACATAGTAGTTTAAGGAAATTAAGGCATTCAAAAATCACTTTTTTTCAGGATTCGACCTTTTCAAAGTCAAGTCTTATATTTTGCTGACGAGCAAAATATTTTTAAGCTTAGAATTTGACTTTAAAAAGGTCAAATTCTGGAAAAAAGTGATTTTTTTCAGGCTTATTTTATCGAAAATGTATGTTTATATCAGTTTCTTCTTCAAAGGACTAAAAGAACCATGACAACACTTTTGCTTTCAGACATCGTGCCAACAGACAAATTTATGAATGACAATTGTCGCGAATTTGTATCAATTGACAGAACCAATTTTATGAATAACATTCGATTGATGTTTCTTGCTGACAAAATCTGTACCGAATGCGAAATTGATGGAAGTCTTAGTGACTTTACTGTTCTTGACATGGATAAGGTCAGTGATCTATTGAAACCGTATCCTTGGTTTCATGATGAACTGATAAAATTTCATTCACGATACGCAAACACACCCGAAAAGCGTGAAGACGTTTATGATGTTGTTGAGTTCATATACGACAAACGACCCACTGGTAATTTTTCCGACCTCTCTTTTGAACATCTCATCAACATTAGTTGGACAGTTCATACACCTGTTGGAGACTTGTCATGGGCAACATGCCTCTGACCATAATGAGATTTTGTAAATGTGGACACATTCGGGATTTTTAAAGATATTCAAAATGAAAAATACACTTTGATAAATCAAAGTAACACAAAGTATTGATATTTTGATCATAACTTAAATTACTTTGTGTTAAATGGTCTTGGAATCTTTGATTTACCATCATATTCTGATGGCACTATTCCTTTGAACATATTGTAAACTTCCTTACATGAATATCCTCGAATCACATTCGGTTGGATTTCCACCAGAGAAGCAATTTTACGCCACAATTCCTTAGTTTCCGGATCATTCATCGCAATTGTCCAACTAACAAACTTCGTTGTTTTCAATTTCAATCCAGATTCTCTCAAATGTACATCCAAACGATATACAAACAAATCCACGTTGTCCTTATTAAATTCCTTTGTATTGGTATGTGTACTAAATTCAGTCAATGTTTTGCTGAAAATATCCCGTTTGAAATCACTAGACAGAGGAAATGATTTAATTGATGCCATATAATATAAATATCCTGAACGGATTTAAAGAACGCGGGACTGTGAAAAAATCCCCTCGTCAAAAATCACTTTTTTTCAGAACTCGACCCAAAGCAAAATCCAAAACTTGACCCAATTTAAGTCAAATCCTGAAAAAAAGTGATATTTTTTAGGCTTATTTTATCGAAAATATATATTTATATCAGTTTTCAATTTAGACTAAACAAAAGTAAAAATGTCCGAGACCATGAATGCCAATCTCCCATCCGCTTACGCCGATCTGTTCGAGAAAATTCTTGCCGAATTTACCGGTGATGCTGTCGGTGCTGATCTGCTCACATATTTCCTATCCATTTTGGACAAGCATTTCACTGAGTCTCATCTCATTATCACCACTGATGTCCCAGCACCAGCACCAGCACCAGTACAAGTAGTTCATAAGACACTTCCTGCGGTTGATCTCAATGCTCTGTGGAAGACTATGACTGAGACTGATCCTACTACTGTGGGACACTGGAAGACTCTTGCTCCTCGTGTTGCTCTCACTTCAAAGGGAATTCGCAAGCTAACTGGTTATGAAGCATTTATCCTTTTCAAGGGCACGTTCCCAGTCATTCCAAATGACGATGGAAAGTCAATCATTCCACGCCCTGTTAAGGCATAAAAACATTCACATTTTTAAATGTGAATATGAATGTAAACATAAACATATTACTTTGTGGTTAAATTATTAAAGTCAAATCCTGAAAAAAATTGAATTTTATTGGATTATTTTTCATCATTTCATTTTATCGGTCTTCTGAAATGTTTGAGGGACTTTTTCGTGACGTTCATGTGGATGGAAAACCATATGCGATTTACATCAAAAAATCATATGATCTTGAAGAGTGGCGTCCAATTATTCTCGCCTTACACAGTGCCGGATATATTTCGTCAACTGACATTCTTGATCGTAAAGTAACTAATCCTATAACTCAACTAACAGAGGAAAGCATTATTAATGAAATTAAGGGACTTATTAGTCCAACACGCGAATCAAATCATCGATACACGGACATTTATGAAGACTGGATTAAGAGTCTTCGTGATAAGTTGTGGCAAGGTCGTCGTGGATATCCGTTGTCAACCGTGTGGTACTCTACGATGGCTTATGTGTTCCAAGGACAGTTTATGTCTGTAAAGGATATTCCAGATGAGCTGATCTTGGCGTGTCTGGCGCTTGGATATAATTTACAGTTGTCTTCCGAATTCACAGAATGAAACAATATACAAAAATCATATACTTCTACTTTGTATCCGAAATATAAGGTCAAATCCTGTATGACTTGACTTAATAGGATTTGACCCTTTGTCAAGTCAAGGCCTGAAAAAATTTGATTTTTTTTAAACTTAATGGATAAAAAACATACCTCTATCTCTCAGCACCAAAGTAATTATGACTGAGGTAGTTGCTGATCAGCAGAAGTTGATGACCGATTTTGCTGAGCAATTTTTCGTTACTACATATGATGTGGATAGTTCTGATTCCGATTACCAACTAACCGTCAATTCATTTGTTCAGAAATTCATTGAACTGATTTCTGAAATGAAGTCAACTGATGTAGTTGTTGATCAGCAGAACTTGATGCCCAATTTTGCTGAACAATTTTTCGTTGCCCTCTACGACAAGAATGATGGTTCTGATCCCGATTACCAAACAAGTCTCAATGGATTCGTCCAGAATTTCATTCGTCTGACTTCCGAAATGAAATTGACCCTAAGTCAGCAATCTGGTCTCACAAAGATCTAAGTAATGACAAAACTTGATATGTACTTTGTATCCAAAATATAAGGCCTATATGACTTGACTTAATAGGATTTGACCCCTTTGTCAAGTCAAAACCTGAAAAAATTTGATTTTTTTTAAACTTAATGTATAAAAACATACTTTTTCTCTCAGCTTCCTAATCCAAAGCACCAAAGTAAGTATGACTGCCGTCGCTTCTCGCCCCGCATTCGCCCTCAAAAATCATGTTGTTCCCATTCATATCAGTGTCCCCGCCCCCGCTCCTGTCATTCATCAGGCAGTCGTTGAGTCCGATCCTGAGGATATTGTAGCAACTGAGGGAGGAATGGATGTTCATGATGATCATCATGCCGTTCCTGCTCCCGCTCCCGCTCCTGCTCCCGCTCCATCTAAGGTGGTTGTTGATCAGCAGAAGTTGATGACCATTTTTGCTGAGCGATTTTACGTTGCTCTTTTTGACAAGGATGATGGTTCTGATCCCGATTACCAATCAAATTTCGAGGGATTCGTTCAGAAGTTCAATCAACTAACTTCTGAGATGAAGCTGACTCTGAGTCAGCGATCAGGTCTCACAAAGATCGAGAACCAGCAAGCATTCAAGGCACGCACTATCGATCAGGGCGCTTCTTGGAAGGCACTTCCAAAGGATGAGAAGGATCAGTGGAATGCCATTGCCAAGCGCGTTGTTGCTAAGGTTGATGCCAAGCGACCAACCAGTGGATGGGATTGTTACCGCACCTTTAAGATGGTTCTCCCTCCTTATGGTGACGGCAAGTCCCCCATTCCTCGCCCATCAAAGTGAGTACAATGTGTGTGTGTTTGTTTTCATTAAAATATCCTAAATGGATTTAAATAAAAATCTAATATGAAATAATTACTTTGGATAAGATTTGACTTTTATTAGATTTGACTTTGAAAAGTCAAATCTTCAAAAAAAATGATTTTTGAATGCCTTGTTTTCCCACAACTACCATGTATATCAGGTGTCCATTTACCTGTCTCGTACGAAAAAATGGAACTCGCTCTCTCATCGCCCTCTCTCCCTCTTGTGCTCTCTCCTCCATCTGATGGAAACACCTTCAATGACCTCCTTTATGGAACTTATGGCATGGCATTCACCTTCCCACGTGTTGCCAAACTCATCGCCAAGTACCCTATCCTATGTGTACCTGCTTGTGCCATTGAGGAATACCATGAAGATGAAAATGTCGCCTTCACATACACCATCAAAGGCGAACGATTCATGATCAATGAAGATGAATGGCGCATTTTCGATCATCCCAGTGATGATATGCTGGTCTGTTTGATCTTTACCGATCCAGATCGTGCCGACGAAGGTCATCCATGGCATCAGATGAACAAACACATCCAGATCCTTCAACATGTACAACTGACTGGACGGTTTTACAAACTCTTGACTGAACAAGAGTGGTTCTTGGTCATGCCGGTTGGTGACGAAAAGCACTGCGAACAAATGAAGTGCGGAATTCGTTCTGAAAGCAAGACTAACAAGGTTTGCGATCGCAAGACATTCGTCCCCAAGAAGTGGTTACATGACACCACACAGATCTTCCCCACTTGCTGTGGAACTACACCTGTGTGCGATCGAAGTGTTTGTACAGGTTGTAAGAAACTGTTCCTACGATCATGTAGTGCCATCAGTACATTGTGTGTGTCTTGTCATTCAAAGAATAGTGATCGTCGTGGTCGTGGTGCTCGTAAGTAATGTGTTGGATGGTTTTGATATGTTTGGATGGTTTTGTTGTGAAAGACTTTGTAATGTGTTGTGAAAGACTTTGTACTTATTAGTCAAGTCCTCAAAAAATTTGAAGTTAATTTATATTATTTTCCATCATTATTATGTTTCTTTTGAACAACTCCAAAATGACCGATTTAATTGATGGACAAAGTGTGCTGAATGATCTCAAAGTTGAAGTTGCTATGGCGCTGGTTACTGCTGTTTCTAATCGTTTGGTAGTACTTGTTAATTCAGGAAAGATTACCGGATCACTTATTCAAAAACTTTTTGAAGGAATTGTGTTTACTGATTGTGATCATATGAAAGGAGCAGATATTGCCCTATTTTTGTCTCGTGTCATGGAATGCTTTCATTCTGGCGAACTGCCATATTCAGAGTGGCGATTGATCAATCAAGATGTTGATGATATGACAGAGAAAATATTGGTTAGTCATGGACTAATGTGTCCTGATAACAAAGACATCAGGATAACAATGTTTAATATTGTTGATTGTTTCAATTTCAAAAAATAAATCTATTTTACATATGGCGATATACATCTAAGGTTGATTACTTTGTGTACTTTACATATGTCAACACTTTGCCCTTGTCCACAATACATATTCGATATCCAAAAATTGGATATTGATTACTTTGTTATTGGATTCCATGTTTTTGTTATATATGGCAATATAAAAGAATATTGACGATCTTGATATTCAACAGGGGATAACAATTGCTGATTATATTCCTGTATTTTATTTACATATCCACCACATAATATAAAATTAGAATATGTTCCCAAATCTCCAATTTCCAAATCATACAATACTACATGCGGAATTTCAATTGAATCCATATTTGACGATATTTCCCCCGTTTTTACATTATTTATCACATAAGTATATGATTGAGTAATAACATATACTGGTGGGATATCAAGAACATTAAAAATAGGAACATCAAGAATATTAGATTGAAATAATATCGGATCTATTCCATATTTACTACACACTAAATTAATATGTTCCACAGTTGGAGATTTAAAATACAATTTATATGTACAAAATTCATACGGATGACACTTAATTTTTACCTCATCTCCTGACTTTTTATCCACCATAGACATATCAATTTCATTTCTACCCACCTGAATACATTCTATACCTTCCTGTGTAATATCTGTTGTAAACAAATTAACATAAAATGAACAAATCATCCCATATCTTTCATATTTATTTTCAATAGTGCCAAACAATTCCAATATTCTTGATATCGCACCATACAATAATTCCAAATTAACATCACTTTCAACTTTCTCAATAACATCAACCGAAGTTGTCGGAACATTATTATATAATATATCAAACAGGACATGACGTTTACAATTGGTTTTATACACATTTGTGCTCGCAAATTTTGAAAATATTTGGGACAAATCTAATAATTCAATTTCATGTTGAGTATAAAAAGCAGTAATATAACCAATAGTCAAAGCATTCTGCTCCATCATTGCTAATTGAAACGATTTCACATTCAAATTATTTGAAGGAACTTTGGGTATAATATCTCTGTTCTTCAAAATAAATGTAGCCAATTGATAATGTATATTATGTCCATATACATATGAATCTGAACGCTTTAATATACCTACTGGACCAGTCAAAAATAATTTCATTACATTACCATCAGATATACTCCCATAAGTATTAAAATTACCCACCAATCCCTTTATTAAATACATATCCGTTCCTCGTTTCCATGCTGATTTAGAAATAATAGTAAATTCCTTACCATCAATAACTATCGACAAAGGATTAATTTCTGTCATAATATATATTATATTGACAAAAAAGATTAAGTCAAATTCTGAAAAAAGATGATTTAAATATCCTAAAATACTACCTATATTAGGCTTCCTTACAAACAAATGTCCTACATTGAGATTATTTTTTCCGATGATTCCCCATTTGGATCACACATTTTTTACTTAATTGAAGGAAATGAAATGTCTGCTAATCAAATAATGACTCATAATGGTGAATCAGGAATAACTATGATAATGTCACCAAATCTTATCAGCAGACATGATGTAATTGCCATACAATCACTTGCCAGACGCATGGAAGAAACAAATTGTGCTCCAAATATCATCGTTATTGATGAAGTGTTTGACTTTACTCAATGTGTTGATGAAGATGCTACTAATATTCACACAGAGGGTGGCGATATGTCAAGTTTTATGTGTACAGGACGAATTCATTTGGTCAATAACGAGTTAGTTTATGTCGATAACACAATCGAACTTCATTAAACGCGATTTTGATTTCATCCATAAATACACTTTGTATCCTAATTTTAACAAAAATTCAAAGCAAAATTCGATACAAAGCGGATTCAAAGGATGCGATCTGCCAAAATACCCACATACTTATGAAAATCGACGAAATAAGATGTCATAAAATCTGTGGCAATTCGGCAAAACATCATCAACAAATATAAAACTAATAAATACGAGGTGGAGTTGACATTGCCAATGCTTGTGCCATATGTCCATAAAAATATATACGTCTAATAAATTGTGTATATTCCTTCAATTCACTAAATTCTAAATAATATGCGCACTTTAAATGATCAATATTATCAAGTAAAAATGTCATTTCTTTCTCAATTTTTGTAATATTTTTACATTTAATTGCTTTGACATATCTATCAAATGACTCTATTATTTTCTCATCAAACATATGCTTCCGACTATAAATATATACTGTCATCTCTTGTAATAAATCCAATATACCTCCATACATAGCACATTCTTTTAAATCAGGTATTGTTGTACATGATTCTATATATTTATTCAAATCAATTTCTATGTCATTATTATCATTATTAATATTAGTATCGCTCATAGTGATTATATAACTATATAATTTATATTCCAAAACTAAATCATTTTTTTCATTTCAATATTTAATTTTTTTACCCATTTCGGATCTTTTATATAGTCTTCGGCACTGTTAAATAATTTAATAAAGTCAAATTTAAAATCATTATATGACATCAATCTTATTTTTGACTTAACACCTTCATCTGGATATTTAGGAGCATGCTTAAACATATAAATATGTTCATTACACTTTTCTGCTATTTTTAAACCATTCACATGATTCTTTGGAATTTCCTCAATCATGACTGTCATTTTCTTGATCACTAACTCGGATATCACTTCCGGTAAATGTCTATTAATATATTTTTCCCCATCCGAAACTTTAACATTACCATCACACATTGATTCCATATAAACACTATTAAATATCGGATGTAATGGATTACAAATTGTTTGAGATATTATTTTCGTTAAACCATATGGTTCAAGTATATATTCAAATGATTTTTCCATAGCACCATGACAATATTTCCTTATATTCTCAGCAGTTTCCATTTCCAAAAATGCCGGAGCAATATTATAAATAATTGTATTATTATTATTAGTTATTACATTCCCACTATTAATATTAATTGTAGGAACTGTGCTCAACTGTTCTTGAAATTCTTTGGCAATTTCAGCAACTATACTTGTATCATATGCTAACATTGATCTAATACCACTTATTATTTCTTTTTTCTTCGATTCCACATCTATGGGTACTATAACACGTGGTTCTATGACACACACAACATTTTCACAATGATATTTATAACTTCGAAAATTTGTAAATCTTTTCTTACATTTCGGACATTCATATACCTTTACCCATCCACAAATATCCTTTTTAACATGTCCTTCATATCCATTTTTACTCTTGAATGTTTTATTACACTTTTGACAAACAAACTGTTTTTCCATTTTATATAATAGTTATATTGTGTTGTATATTTTCAAATCAAATGTTATTTTCAGTCGAATTATTATTTCGATTACCTTCAAGGAAAATTTTATTTTGCTTTGAATTTACTTTGGATTGCTTTGAAATTATTTTCAGGATTATTTTCACAACATCAAGTAAAATTTTATTCTCAATTACAAATGTGTTTTTGTAATTTTGGAAAATTCCGGAACTATTTTTCCAAAATTACAAATATATATTTTTCAAAGCAAATTAATTCGCTTACCTTCAAGAGAAATTTTATTTTGCTTTGAATTTACTTTGGATTGCTTTGAAATTATTTTCAGGATTATTTTCACAACATCAAGTAAAAATTTATTCTCAATTACAAAGCATTGTTTTTATGTATTTATAAATACATAAGAAAAAACTACAAATTGCTTTGAAATATTCGCTTATACATAAGAAAAAACACAATTAAAACATTGTTCTTATGTATTTATTAAATACATAAGAAAAAACTACAAATTGCTTTGAAATATTCGCTTATACATAAGAAAAAACACAATTAAATCAGCAATCTATGTATTTATAAATACATAAGAGAAAAACAATTAAAGCAGTAGTCTTTGTATTTATTAATACATAAGAGAAAACTACATTTTAAATTCTGATACATAAGCAAAATATTCGATTATACATAAGAGAAAACATTTTATTTGAAATTAAATCAAAACATTATTGATACGAAAAATCAACATATAATTATTTTACATTGTATAACATATTATATGTCTGGCTTAAACACATTATTTTGTCCACAATGTAATAAACAATTTAAGTCAATTCGAGGTCAAAAAGAACATATTTCCAACAATATATGCTACGACAAAATTAAAAAATTAACATGTTCAAAGTGTTTTGTAGTATTTGCTTCCACTCAAAGTTTACAATATCATAATAATAATGTCACTTGTGTCAAAAAAATAAAAATCAAACCAAAAACAAAAGAAAATTCTATTACAGACACAAAACAAAATCTTATAAAAGAATTTAATGACTTATTGTCACACAACAAAACACTAATGGACAATTTTTACGAAAAATATCATAAATTATTAAATTCAGAACAAGAACCTCAATAAACACAAACAAATTAAATTTTTAAATCCGTTCAGGATATTAGAAATATTAACCATTTAATTTTATATTAATGACACATTTTTCATTTGAAATCGTTCCATCTGGTCTATTCACCAAAAATCAAAGTCAAATCACATTAAACAATAACGAATACTGTACTGTGTCTCACTATCAAGGAATGATGTTAGGTATATTCTCATCCACCATTTACATCAAAGTAAACAACATATTATATTCCACATACGGAAATAATGATAACGAAACAGACCAAATTACTCAACATCTAATTAATAATGGGTTCACAGAACACATTCTTAAACCAATATACAATTCATCACAAGTATGGGGAATGTGTGCCAAAGATAATCCTCGCCCCTCTCGTTATCAATAACTGAATTTATTTACGATACTTCGGAAATATTATATTATTATTACTATTAATGTAAATACTTTGATACTTTGACATCAATTCTACCGCACCATATTCCTTCAAAAAATTCGAAAATTGCTCCGCAAATTCCACATCATTCGCATATTTCACTCGCTCATTTCCATTCGAACTCAAAAAATCAGCATATTTACTCAAAAACACAGCACATTTTTCCTCTGTCGCCAACAATAATGGATCTACCGATCGCTTCGATGGGACTATAAAATCATCACTTACATGTAATACTTTGTTCTCATCATTATTATTATTGTCATTCTTACTGTTCTCATTCTCATGAGCAATTCCAATCAATCGGTTCATATCAAAACGCAATCTCATTGGTTTAATATTCACCAAATCTTCACGTTTAATTAAACCATCCATTTCCGTCAACAGAAATTCATTCACTTTCTCAATCAATTCCAATGTCAAATTCCATTCAATCACATTATTAAATAAATCCGACAATGGTACTGAATGATTTTCCAATAATACCCTAAAACGTTCTATTTTCCCAGTGTCATTAACCAAACTACTCAATGATTTAACACTATCATTTATTTCAGATAATGATTCATCATCTAAATGCTTATTCGGTAATACAGGCAATGAAATCATATATTTAATTACATCCTCCACAAATTCATTAAAATCAAATATCAAAATACCATCATCTCCTATTGTCTTCGTCATATGATTCGTTTTAATTTCATTTATACGCACATCAATCTCCGGATCATTCAACATATTATATAATCGAAATAATGTAAATCCACTCAATGAACCACTAAATATACCATTCCCACATATAGATGATAATACTGGATCTAAACCACTCGACGTTAAACCTGACAACAAATTTGTATCCATAATTAATATATATTCTCATTCCCATTTTAATTTTAAGTTCTGAACGAACATATTACTTTGATTTAGAGTCAAATCTTGAATAATTTTGATTCCCAAATATTTTAATTCCTGATGTTCATAACAGTCCATCATGACTACAAATTACATCAAAGCAGAACTTTCATGTAAAGTGATTATCATCGGAGATAAAAACACAGGCAAATCAAATTTGCTTAAATTGATGACAGGTGAAGATTTTACAGATACATACATTTCAACTTATGGATGTGATTATCGCTTTCAAGGTCAATTTAAATTTTTTGATTCATCATACATAACAAAGACACTATGTCCTACAACATATTACGCAGGAACACATTGTGTCTTTATTATCTATGATGTGTCAACAGATCCATTGGCAACATCAGTAAACAAACATATTGATGAAATCAAAAAACATTGTAGACAAACTGTTCGATATGTTATTGTTGGTAACAAAACTGATCTAATTCCTTCATCAGAACATTCAGAACCACCCAAAGAAATCTATTCTGGAACAATTTTCATGTCACTAAAACATCATCAACAAATTTCACAACAATTCATAATAAATACATTTAATGACTGGGTATGTCCAACAAAAATTGATGATCAAAGTAACGATCACAGTGTATTAATTTTACCGACTGTTATTGTTTAGATCACCTGACAATATTCACAACCAAAACATTTCGTCTTTACATTGTCTTACTAAGCAGATGTCATTTGTATACCCAACAAAATTCCCAACAAAATTCAAAGCAAAATCGCCACACAAAGCATATACAAAGCGCAATCCCGCCCAAATCTTCACAATTCACACTTTGTTATATCTGTGACAACTCGGCGCAATCGCGCTTTGTATGCCAATTTCCCAACAAAATTCAAAGCAAAATCGCCACACAAAGCATATACAAAGCGCAATCCTGCCCAAATATCACAATTCACACTTCGTTATATTCGTGACAATTCGGCGCAATCGCGCTTTGTATGCCAATTTCCCAACAAAATTCAAAGCAAAATCGCCACACAAAGCATATACAAAGCGCAATCCCGAATAATACGCAAATATCACAATTCACACTTCGTTATATTCGTGACAATTCGGCGCAATCGCGCTTTGTATGCCAATTTCCCAACAAAATTCAAAGCAAAATCGCCACACAAAGCACATACAAAGCGCAATCCCGAATAATACGCAAATATCACAATTCACACTTCGTAATATCTGTGAAGATTTGGCGCATTCTCGCTTTGTATGCCAAATTCCCAACAAAATTCAAAGCAAAATCGCCACACAAAGCATATACAAAGCGCAATCCCGAATAATACGCACAATTCACACTTCATGACTATTATCGCTATTCTTTTAATATTCATTACAAAGTCATCATCACAACACAAACACAACAAACCAAAACACAACCATCAAAACACTTTGTCTTCACTTCTTACTGAGCAGATGTCAGTTGACGCTCATTTTCCTCCAAAAACTGATAGTATTCCACATCATAATCATCCAATTCTTTCACAGCATCCAAATATGCTTGTCCACCATAATACGTTTTCGATCCATCCTTCTCTATCACTGAAACACACTCCTTCAACAAATCCTTCACATGAAGCGGATCATTCTCTTTGTGACACAAACAATACAACGGAACATTCTTCGTGTCCGTTCGACAAAACATCTTCCACCAACAATCCGGATACTGACATTCCACCATTGCCAATCCTCGATGACCACAATTCACACACGGAATCGTTGTCGTAAACTTATTACGCAACTTCTTCGGCAAATGATCCTGACACTCAATTCCTTTTCCTATTGACGCATCCTTCGCTGACATCAACATACTCTTCGGAACTTCATTCGATGTACCACAAATACAATCATATTTGTAGTAATGAGACAATTGTGGCGGATCTTCCAAATCACACAACAACACTTCAAGATCTTCCTCTGTCCCCTCATGTGGAAAAAACACTTCCTCTTCAATTCGATCCACAGCACCCACCGCCTTATCACTCCAAATAAAACTGTTACCAGCAATATGCTCTCGACCTCCCTTAACACTGTCCACCGGACACACACCCAACATATCATCAATAGTCTTCTGACTATGCGAATGAGATGGTGTAGCAATGTAATTTTGATCCAAATGCTTGTGCTGTGACACTGTCATATGATCTCCAATTGTCATAGGACGAACTGGACGAAACGGCATCTTCTCTTTTCCGACACCGGTAAGATTTATACACAAAATCAACTTTTCCAAATCAAATTTTTTCAGAACTTGACTTTCTTTAAATCAAGTCCTCAAAAATGTTGATTTATTATTTTCACCAGTTCTAAAAGCAATGACTCAAAGCAATGTCCATCAGTCCTCGGTTCAGTCAACCAATCAAAGTCCAATACATTCTGGTCAAAACTCGATTCAATAAACAAGCATTGACGTCAACAGACTCACATCATTTTGACAAATTTGTTGAATTCATTGATGACTCAACAAGTCATGACGGATTTAAACCATTTCCTGATAACAAATCCGATCAGGATATTTCTAATATTCACATCGTCAAAAATCAACCTCACGCTCGTCTATTTTATACACGAGACAATCTTTCAAACGAACTTATTGCTCTCGAACGTCACGTTAACAGTGACACCATCTTTCCCATTTATAACAATGGTCATTCACTTGACGACATCAATCATTGCCGAACACAATTCCAAAAAGCTGGAATAAATGATAATGGTTGTTTTGTATTCGAAATTAATCACCAAAACCTTATCACACCAATCGAAATACAAAACAATATTTTCATTCATTTGACTCAAATTCAATTCTGTGACTTTTTTCAACCCAGTTCACTTTCAAATGTCACTTATTATCCTTCTGTAAAAACAATTGCTTTCGAATTCAATACCGAGACCGGTTAATTCATTCAAAACAAAAAATCATGCCTAAATATCACAATTTACACTTCGTCATATTCCCACTTTGTATGCCCAACAAAATTCAAAGCAAAATCGCCACACAAAGAACAATACGTAAATCTTCAAGATTTGACCATTCATTTGGTCAAGTCCTCAAAAAAAATGAATATTTAATCGCTTAAATTCACCATTTACATATTTTTATTTCAGTCCTTCACAAAAAATGGAGTCAGAACATCAAAGTATTGAACAACTTCAAGAACCTAATAGTCCTCGTTTCAATGAAAAACTTCCCATCAAGTATATTTTGATTAACACTCATTTCACCGAACGAGCATTGACCTCATCCACACAAATGGATCATCTTCAAGAATTTAGCAACATGCTTAACGATTCAAATGAAAAAGGTCTTGAAATTCCATTTTTTCATGACAACACTTCTAACATTTCTAACATTCCTCAATCAGACATCAAAATCGTCAAAAATTATGATCATTCACGTCTACTGTACACTTTCGAAGACGATGTTGTTTCTGCCAATGGCAATCCAGTAACAGAGGTCAATGATGTCCGTACACTGTTTGCTAAAAATGGAATCAATGATCGTGGCAGTTTTGTCTTCGAAATCAATCACCAAAATCCTCTCACTCCTCTCGATATTGTACACTTGTTCGATTCGTCTGTGACACAAATGTCATTCTGCGCATGTATCTGTATCAGTTGTCTCTTCACAGTCACATTTTATCCAAGTGTCGGTGCTATCGAATTCATATTCGATACCGAATCCGGATAAGAACTTACAAATCCGCATATTCTATCTTTGTACCCAAATTCCCAACAAAATTCAAAGCAAAATCGCCACACAAAGCGCAATTATGCCAAAACATCACAAATTCACACTTCGTCATATTCGTGACAATCAGGCGCATTCCCGCTTTGTATGCCAAATTCCCAACAAAATTCAAAGCAAAATCGCCACACAAAGCACATACAAAGCGCAGTTCCGCCAAATCTTCACAATTCACACTTCGTTATATTCGTGACAATCCGGCGCATTTACGCTTTGTATGCCAAATTCCCAACAAAATTCAAAGCAAAATCGCCACACAAAGCACATACAAAGCGCAGGTCTGCCAAATCTTCACAATTTACACTTCGTTATATTCGTGACAATCAGGCGCATTTACGATTTGTATGCCAAATTCCCAACAAAATTCAAAGCAAAATCGCCACACAAAGCATATACAAAGCGCAGGTTTGCCAAATCTTCACAATTTACACTTCGTTATATTCGTGACAATCCGGCGCATTCCCGCTTTGTATGCCAAATTCCCAACAAAATTCAAAGCAAAATCGCCACACAAAGCACATACAAAGCGCAGGTTTGCCAAATCTTCACAATTTACACTTCGTTATATTCGTGACAATCCGGCGCATTCCCGCTTTGTATGCCAAATTCCCAACAAAATTTAAAGCAAAATCGCCACACAAAGCATATACAAAGCGCAATCCTGCCTGAATTTCACAATTCACACTTCGTAATATCTGTGACAACTCGGCGCATTTACGCTTTGTATGCCAATTTCCCAACAAAATTCAAAGCAAAATCGCCACACAAAACATATACAAAGCGCAATCCTGCCTGAATTTCACAATTCACACTTCGTAATATATGTGACAACTCGGCGCATTTACGCTTTGTATGCCAAATTCTCAACAAAATTCAAAGCAAAATCGCCACACAAAGCATATACAAAGCGCAGGTTTGCCTGAATTTCACAATTCACACTTCGTCATATTCGTGACAATCAGGCGCATTCCCGCTTTGTATGCCAAATTCCCAACAAAATTCAAAGCAAAATCGCCACACAAAGCATATACAAAGCGCAATCCTGCCTGAATTTCACAATTCACACTTCGTCATATTCGTGACGATCCGGCGCAATCCCGCTTTGTATGCCAAATTCCCAACAAAATTAAAAGCAAAATCGCCACACAAAGCATATACAAAGCGCAGGTTTGCCTGAATTTCACAATTCACACTTCGTCATATTCGTGACAATCCGCATATTTTTCACATTCCCGCTTTGTATCCCAAATTCACAAAGATTATTACATACTTATCATCAACAACAACATCAATTCACCACAATCGGACTCAACTTCAACTTCTTATTCTTCATAAAACCATTCACTGGCACAGGCACTACCGGAACATCCAGAACATCATCAACCAAAACATCATCCGCTACGTCTGGCTCGTCTGGCACGTCGGGCACTTCAAAATCCTCCAATCGCTCCAATCTACACATCAACGACTCCTCATATTCCTCATCCATCAAATCATGATCACACAACTCATGCTCTTCCATCTCATCCAAATTAGCACAATCTATAAAAAATCTCAACAAACGCTTCACCAAATCCTTATTCATCTCATAACTCTCATTCTTATCAAAACACTTTCCCAATTGCCCCTTCTCACTCTTCAACAAATAAATCCACGATTCCAACGTATTCTTCGTCCTCAATATATGAATATTTACCTCTTTTTTCTGTCCTATCCTATGTATCCTATCTATCGCTTGCTGTTCCGTCGCTGACGTCCACGACGGTTCTAATAGAATTAAATGATTACTTTCTACCAAATTCAAACCACAACCTCCCGCCAACGTATTCGCCAACAACACACACTTACCTGTATAACTCTTAAAAGCACTCAAATTCATATTCTTCGCTCCCAATGTCATCCCTCCATTATAATCATACAACTGCAAATCCGGAAACTTTCTCTTCAACTCTTCTGATAACAATCTCAACGAACCATTCCAACGCGAAAATATTACCATCTTCTCATCACTCGGCATCTCATTAATCAAACTCTTCACACACTCAAATTTTACCGATGTCACATTCCCATAATTCCACACTTCCCTCAATTCCCCAGTTAACGTCAATTCCGGATGATTACACGCTTGTAGTAATCTCGTGATTTTCGCCAACACACAACCAAAATTATAACCTCTCGTCTCTCCATTTCCCATCAAAAATTCCCTCGAATCCGTATATATCGTATTATATTCCTCTCTATGTTCCACACTCAATTTCAACTCATGTACCAACACATTCTTCAACGGCAAATTCAATTTCATTACTATATCATCATCACTCTTCATCTTACGTCTATAATACACTTGCTTCCACTCCTGTAACAACTCATACGGCAAATATATACCATTACACAACGCCGATAACGACTCAAAATCCCTCAAACTATTATGAATCGGTGTACCCGTTAACAACCACCTATGCGACATATTCACACTCAAATCTGACACATACTTCCACTTCTGCGTCTTACTATTACGCAATATATGCGCCTCATCTACCACCACACAATCCACAAACAATTTACAATACAATCTCAATTTTTCACATTTCAACGAATCATAATTAGTCAACAATACTCTATGCTCTGACATATATTTATAATTCTCCTTCTCCTTACCATGATAGATTACCACATTCTCTGATTTTAAATCGCTAAACTTCAACACACTATCATACCATTGCTCCAACAACGATAACGGCATCACCACCAAGGCACATCTCAATTTATCGCTATTATCACACAGATACTTTATTGTTATCGGCGTCTTCCCCAATCCCATATCATACCCCAATATACCCTTCCCAACTCTACTCATCCAATTACACGCATCCAACTGATAATCATACAATTGTCCCACAAAATTATACCTCTTTTTATTACTTTGAATACTTTGATTCAACTTCATCTTCGGCATCTTTGACATCTTCAACTTCATCTTCGACATCCTCAATTCCGGTCTTATTCTCTCACACGGCAACCATTCCATATTTCGACACATCCCACAACCACGATTTTCTTTCCCCCATTTCAATACACAATCATAACAATACTTATGATCACACATACTTACCACATTCACCATCGCATTCATACACACTGGACATTCCAAATCTTCTTTCGGAATCATATCTACCGTCAATTTAGACCATGCCAATTCCTCCATTCTTTCAAAACTTCTATTTAATCTCTCAGATAAGTCTTCACCCACTCCAAATCCAAAAAAATAATCAAATTTTTTCAGGAATTGACCCATTTTAACCAACAAAGATTCCAAAACCACACATTCCAAATACTTCCAATCAAATTATCACCATCGGCAACATTATCGGTTGCTGTTTCTGACCATCAATAATTTTCTCCTCTACTTGTAAATTCTCAAATATTTTCATACTCTCATCATCACATATACAATTATTACTCAAATTCAAGTGACACAAATCTCCCAATTCATACAAATATTCCGGTAGCACCATCAATTTATTGCCACTCACATCCAAATAACACAAGTTTTCCAAATTACTAATATCCGGAAATTCATTCAATTCATTGCTCCTCACAGACAAATATCTCAATGATTCCAATTGACTTAAATCAGAAATAACCATCAATTTATTTTCACTCAAATACAACGATTCCAAATTTACCAATTTATTTATCTCAATCGGAATATCTATCAATTCATTACCATCCAAATTTAATATCCTCAAATTTACCAATTTATTTATCTCAGTCGGAATATCTATCAATTCATTTTCACTCAAATACAATTCCTCCAAATTTACCAAATCAAACACACCCTTAGGAATTTCCTTCAATTTATTATAACTTAAATGTAACGATCTCAAATTTACCAATTTATTTATCTCAATTGGAATATGTATCAATTCATTACAATCCAAATCCAATACTATCAAATTTACCAATTTATTTATATCAATTGGAATTTCTTTCAAATTACTTCTTGATAAATCCAAATATGTTGTGTCATTTATACTATAATTATGACCCAAAATATTAATCGACATTTATTCCGTTCACTTTTTGATTTTAATCAAACAAACAAAGTAAAATTCAAAAATTTTATCAATTACTTTGCTAAATTATCACCATCGGCAATATTATCGGTAACATTTTCAATTGCTTCTGATCACGCATATGCTTTGATTCTACTGATAAGTCATTAAATATTTTTATACTTTCATCATCATGTATACAATTATTACTCAAATCCACATGTACCAACTTCTTCATTTCACACAATTCTTGTGATATACTTGTCAATTCATTATGAACTAAATATAAACAATTCAATTTCACTAAACTACTTACATATGGAATAGTTGTCAATTTATTGTTATTCAACCACAATCCAGTCAATTTCACCAAACCATTCACATCATTAATTTCCGTCAATTCATTATAACTCAAACCCAACGATTCCAAATTTACCAATTTATTTATATCAATTGATATACATATCAATTCATTATGACTCAAATTTAATACTCTCAAATTTATTAACTCAAACACACCATGTGGAATTTCTTTCAACTTCTTCCATGATAAATCCAAAAATGTCGTCTCATTTATACTATAATTACGACCCAAAATATTTACCGACATTTATTCTTACTTTAATTAACTACTTTGATTTCAACACAACAAAGTAAATATCAATTAATCAAAATTTCTCAAATTATCACCATCGGCAATACCAACATTTTTATTGATTGTTTCTTCTGATATAACATAAATTTCGTTTTTATTGTTAAGTTCTCAAATATTTTCACACTCTCATCATCATGTATACAATTACCACTCAAATCTACACGTACCAACTTCTTCATTTCACACAATTCACACGGTATACTTGTTATTTTATTGTATCGTAAATCCAAATATTCCAAATTTACCAACTTATTTATATCAATTGGAATTTCCATTAATTCATTACAGTATAAATCCAATATTTCCAATTTCACTAAACTACTTACATCCTTAATTTCCGTTAATTCATTACAACTCAAATGTAACACTTCCAAATTTACCAATTTATTTATATTCAGTGAAATTTCTGTCAATTCATTACAAATCAAAATTAATGTCTTCAAATTTACCAAATCAAACACATTGTTCGGAATTTCTTTCAATTTCTTCCGTGATAAATCCAATCTTATCGTGCCATTTACACTATACTCAACACCACAAATATTAATTGACATTTATTCCTACTTATTTTGCTTTTGATTTCAATCCACAAAGTAAATATCAATTAATCAAAATTTCTTAAATTATCACCATCGGCAATATCAGCATTTTTATTGATTGCTGTTTCTGATTATCCATATTCTTATAATATTTTGATCTTAAATCCTTAAATATTTTCACACTATCATCATCTGCTATACAATTATTACTCAAATCTACATTCATCAACTTCTTCATTTCGCACAATTCACTCGGTATACTTGTCAATTCATTGTAATCTAAATATAAATATTCCAAATTTATCAACTTATTTACATTCACTGGAATTTCAATTAATTCATTACAACGCGCATTTAATAATTTCAAAAATATCAAACTACTCACGTCCGGAATACTTGTCAATTTATTATTATTCACATGTAACACTTCCAAATTTACCAATTTATTTATCTCAATTGGAATTTCTGTCAACCTATTATAACTCAAATTCAACGATTCCAAATTTACCAATTTATTTATATCAATTGGTATACATATCAATTCATTGCCACTCAAATTTAATACTCTCAAATTTATTAACTCAAACACACCATGTGGAATTTCTTTCAACTTCTTCCATGATAAATCCAAAAATGTCGTCTCATTTACACTATACTCAACACCACAAATAGTCATCGACATTTATTCTTACTTATCTTACTTTGATTAACTACTTTGATTAAAATCAAACAAAGTAGTTAATCAAAATTTTTCAATTACTTTGCTAAATTATCACCATCGGCAATATTATCGACGACATTATCAATTGTTTCTGATCACTCATATATCTATATTTTGTTCTTAAATTCTCAAACATTTTCATACTTTCCTCATTATATATACAATTATAACTTAACTCTACATATTCTAAATTCTTCATGTCACACAATTCCCGTGGTATACTTGTTAATTCATTACAATCTAAACATAACGTTTTCAAATTCGCTAAACCACTTATATCTGGAACGGTTGTTAATTCATTATGACCCAAATATAGCGTCTCCAAATTCACTAAACCACTTATATTTGAAATTTCCATCAATTTATTACAACTCAAATTTAACATATTCAAATTTACCAATTTATTTATCTCAATTGGAATTTCTGTCAATCTATTACAACTCAAATTTAATGTCTTCAAATTTACCAATTCAAACACACTGTCAGGAATTTCTTTCAAATCTTTCATTAAATCCAATCTTATCGTGCCATTTACACTATACTCAACACCACAAATATTAATTGACATTTATTCCTACTTATTTGCTTTGATTAATTAATTTGATTTCAACACAACAAAGTAAATATCAAAATTTTTCTTCGTTAAATTATCACCATCGGCAACACTAACATTTTTATTGATTGCTGTTTTTGATCTAACATATGCTTATTCTGTACTTTCAAACTCTCAAATATTTTCACACTATCATCATCATGTATACAATTACCACTCAAATCCAAATGTTCCAAATTTACCAATTTACTCATATTGACTGGAATTTCTGTCAATTCATTACAACTTACATTCAATACAGTCAAGTTCACTAAATTAATCACATTATTAATTTCAACCAATTCATTATAACTCAAATCCAACATTTTCAAATTTACCAATTTATTTATATCAATCGGAATTTCTGTCAATTCATTATAACTCAAATACAATACATTCAAATTCATCAGTTTATTTATCTCAATTGGAATTTCTTTCAAATTATTACAACTCAAATTTAATACTCTCAAATTTATCAATTCAAACACACCATGTGGAACTTCTTTCAAATTCTTTTTTGATAAATTCAATCTTATCGTGCCATTTACACTATACTCAACGCCCAAAATATTAATCGACATTTATTCTTACTTTGCTTCGTTTATTTATTTTGAAATCAAACAAAGTAAAATTCAAAAATTTTATCAATTACTTTGCTAAATTATCACCATCGGCAACATCAACATTTTTATTGATTGTTGTTTCTGATTTGACATATGCTTATTCCGTACTTTCAAACTCTCAAATATTTTTATACTTTCCTCATCATGTATATAATTATCATGTAAATCTAAACGCTCCAACTCTTTCATTTCACACAATTCTTGTGGTATACTTGTCAATTTATTATGAACTAAATATAAACAATTCAATTTCACTAAACTACTTATATATGGAATAGTTGTCAATTTATTGTTATTCAACCACAATCCAGTCAATTTCACCAATTTATTTATCTCAATCGGAATATCTGTCAATTCATTACAATTCAAATTTAATAATGTCAAATTTACCAATTCAAACACACCGTCCGGAATTTCTTTCAAATTACTTCTTGATAAATCCAAATATGTCGTGTCATTTATAATATAATTATGACCACAAATATTAATCGACATTTATTCTTACTTATTTTGCTTTTGATTTCAATCCACAAAGTAAATATCAATTAATCAAAATTTCTTAAATTATCACCATCGGCAATATCAGCATTTTTATTGATTGCTGTTTCTGATTATCCATATTCTTATAATATTTTGATCTTAAATCCTTAAATATTTTCACACTATCATCATCTGCTATACAATTATTACTCAAATCTACACCCATCAACTTCTTCATTTCGCACAATTCACTCGGTATACTTGTCAATTCATTGTAATCTAAATATAAATATTCCAAATTTATCAACTTATTTACATTCACTGGAATTTCAATTAATTCATTATGACTCACAAACAATGTAGTCAATTTCACTAAATCACTTATATCCGGAATTTCTTTCAATTCATTATAACCCAAATATAACGACTCTAAATTTATCAATTTATTTATCTCAATCAGAATATCTATCAATTCATTGTAAGACAAGTCCAACATTTCCAATTTCACTAAACTACTTACATCTGGAATTTCCATTAATTTATTATGGTATAAATCCAAATGTTTCAAATTTACTAATTTACTTAAATCTGGAATTTCCATTAATTCATTACAAATCAAATTTAATACTTCCAAATTTACCAATTCAAACACATTGTCCGGAATTTCTTTCAAATTCTTTTTTGATAAATCCAATCTTATCGTGCCATTTACACTATACTCAACACCACAAATATTAATTGACATATATTCCTGCTTATTCTTCTTTACTCTGATTAATTACTTTAATTTCAATCCACAAAGTAAAATTCAAAATTTTTCTTCGTTAAATTATTACCATCGGTAATACCAACATTTTTATTTTCTGATCATCCATACATTTTAATTGTACTGTTAAACTCTCAAATATATGTACACTTTCATCATCAACTATACAATTATTATTCAAATCTACATATTCCAACTTTTTCATTTCACACAGTTCACTCGGTATACTTGTCAATTCATTATCATCCAAACGTAACGTTTTCAAATTTACCAATTTACATATATTCATTGGAATTTTTGTTAATTCATTGCAACTCAAACCCAACGATTCCAATTTCGTTAAACTACTTATATCATTAATTTCTGTCAATTCATTATTATTCAAATACAATACATTCAAATTCACCAGTTCATTTATCTCAATTGAAATTTCTGTCAACCTATTATAACTCAAACCCAACGATTCCAAATTTACCAATTTATTTATATCAATTGGTATACATATCAATTCATTGCGACTCAAATTTAATACTCTCAAATTTATTAACTCAAACACACCATGTGGAATTTCTTTCAACGTCTTCCATGATAAATCCAAAAATGTCGTCTCATTTATACTATAATTACGACCCAAAATATTTACCGACATTTATTCTTACTTTAATTAACTACTTTGATTTCAACACAACAAAGTAAATATCAATTAATCAAAATTTCTCAAATTATCACCATCGGCAACACCAACATTTTTATTGGTTGCTGTTTCTGATCGTTCATATATTTATAGTTTACTTTTAAAGTTTCAAATATTTTCACACTATCCTCATCAACCATATAATTATTACTCAAATTTACAAATCCTAATTCATTCATTTCACACAATTCACATGGCATACTTGTTAATTTATTATATGATAACTCCAATAGTTTCAATTTCACTAAATTATTTATATTCGGAATTTCCATCAATTTATTACAATTCAAACGCAATATTTCCAATTTCACTAAATTACTTATCTCAATTGGAATATGTATCAATTTATTATAAGCCAAATTTAATTCTTCCAAATTTACCAATTTACTTATATTGACTGGAATTTCTGTCAATTCATTCTGAATCAAAATTAATGTCTTCAAATTTACCAAATCAAACACATTGTTCGGAATTTCTTTCAATTTCTTCCATGATAAATCCAATTCTATCGTGTCATTTATACTATAATCAACACCAAAAATATTAATCGACATTTATTCCTCTTATTCTCCTTTACTCTAAAATCAAACAAAGTAAAATTCAAAAATTTTATGTAAATGCGTTCGCATTTACATAATTACTTTGCTAAATTATCACCATCGGCAACACCAACATTTTTATTGATTGTTGTTTCTGATTTGACATACGTTTATATTCTATATCCATGTTCTCAAATAGTTTTATACTTTCCTCATCAACTATACAATTATTACTCAAATCCACATGTATTAAATTCTTCATTTCACAAAATTCTTGTGGTATACTTGTCAATTCATTATAGTCTAAATATAAATACTTCAAATTTACCGATTTATTTATATTCGGAATAGCTGTCAATTCATTATGGTTTAATTCCAATATTTCCAAACTCATTAAACTACTTATCTCATTAAGTTCCGTCAATTCATTATAACTCAAATGTAATACTCTCAAATTTACCAATTTATTTATATTTAACGAAATTTCCGTTAATTTATTATGACTCAAATCTAATATTTTCAAATTTACCAATTCAAACACACCATGTGGAATTTCTTTCAATTCCTTCCATGATAAATCCAATATTGTCGTATAATTTACACTATACTCAACACCCAAAATATTAGTAAATATGACCGACATATATTCTCATTTAATTAATTACTTTGATTTTAATCAAACAAAGTAAATATCAAAATTTTCTTCGTCAAATTATCACCATCGGCAACACTAACAGTTCTATTAATTGCTGTTTCTGATCGTTCATATATTTATATTGTACTTTTAAAGTTTCAAATATTTTCACACTCTCCTCATCATGTATACAATTATTACTCAAATCTACAAATCCTAATTCCTTCATTTCACAAAATTCTTTTGGTATACTTGTTAATTCATTATATGATAACTCCAATATTTTCAATTTCACTAAATTATTTATATTCGGAATTTCCATCAATTTATTACAATTCAAACGCAATGTTTCCAATTTCACTGAATTACTTATCTCAATTGGAATTTCTGTCAATTCATTAAAATCTAAGTCCAAATATGTCAAATTTATCAATTCAAACACATTGATCGGAATTTCTTTTAATCTTTTATTTGATAAATCTAATCTTGTCGTGCCATTTATACTATAATCAACACCCAAAATATTAATCGACATTTATTTTGCTTTGATTAACTACTTTGATTTCAACACAACAAAGTAAATATCAAAATTTTTCTTCGTTAAATTATCACCATCGGCAATACTATTGATTGCTGTTTTTGATATGACATATGCTTATTCCGTGCTTTCAAATTCTCAAATATTTTTATACTATCATCATCATGTATACAATTACTACTCAAATGTACATACCTCAACTTCTTCATTTCACACAATTCACACGGTATACTTGTCAATTTATTATGATCTAAATCCAAAATTTCCAATTTCACTAAACTACTTACATCTGGAATTTCCGTCAATTCATTATAACTCAAACCCAACATTTTCAAATTTACCAATTTATTTATATCAATCGGAATTTCTGTCAATTCATTGCGATCCAAATTTAATATTGTCAAATTTATCAATTCAAACACACTGTCCGGAATTTCTTTCAATTTATTATCAGTCAACAACAATCCAGTCAATTTCACTAAATTACTTATATCCTTAATTTCCGTCAATTTATTATAACTCAAATATAACAATTCCAAATTTACCAATTTGTTTATCTCAATCGGAATATCTACTAATTTATTACAATTCAAATTTAATGATATCAAATTCACCAATTCAAACACGTTGCTTGGAATTTCTTTCAATCCTTTCTCCGATGAATCCAAATATGTCGTGTCATTTATACTATAATTATGATCCAAAATATTAATTGACATTTATTCTCACTTATTCTAAAATTAAACAAAGTAAAATTCAAAAATTTTATCAATCACTTTGCTAAATTATTACCATCGGCAATATTAACATTTCCATCGATTGCTGTTTTTGATTTGACATATATTTCGTTTGTATTGTTAAATTCTCAAATATTTTTATACTATCATCATCATGTATACAATTACTACTCAAATTTACATACCTCAACTTCTTCATTTCACACAATTCACACGGTATACTTGTCAATTTATTATGATCTAAATATAAATATTCCAAATTTACTAATTTACTTAAATCAGAAATATATATTAATCCATTATAACTCAAATTTAAATCTTTTAAATTTACTAATTCTGGTAAAACAAAAATATCTGTCAATCTATTACTATTCAAATATAACGCCTGTAAATTTGCCAATTTAGTTATGTCTGATGATATATATGTCAATTCATTTTGACTCAAATCTAACGTCTTCAAATTTACTAATTCAAACACATTATCCGGAATTTCAGTCAATTTCTTTCTTGATAAATCTAAATGCGTCTTTTCATTTATAATATATTCAACACCCAAAATATTTACCAACATTTCTGGCCAACTGGGTGTTAATTTTAATAGATGTAATAAATGTCCCTGACAGATTTAAACAAAGTATCATTTGATTAATCAAAAATTTTTATAGCACCAGTATCAGCATATTCATTATATCTATTTAAATTCGTTTAAAAATATCGTCGTCGCTTTGATAATTCATCTTCATTCTCATCTTCATGTGAAATGGAATGTTTTTCAATTTGAATTTTCATCTCATATGTAAATTTAACACAGATCCAACTCTTCTCAGTAAATATAACGACATTACTCCATGTAATATAACGACCACAAGTTTGATCGATTATATCCTTGGCAGTTTCAATTATGTCGTCAAGTTCATCTAAATTTTTAATACATTGTACACGTGGACAGAACTCATCGGTGTATGGATAGACCAACTTATCCTCATGAATAAACCCAAACTTTATGACAAATGGATTGGTATCTGTACTTATATTATCAAACATTTCATTAGTAATCACGTTATATGGGAAATCAGTTGTGTATCCAATCCATGGAATAGTTGGATCAATTGTGTAATTTTTATAAATTCCGTTAACTAATGTCATGTTTGTTAACGGAATTTTTATAAATTCCGTTAACTAATGTCATGTTTGTTAACGGAATTTTTATAAATTCCGTTAACTAATGTCATGTTTGTTAACTTTTAAAAAATTAAAATCAAAAATTTAATTAACTTAACTTGAATGTCATATTTACATGTAAATATGAATGTTCTGAATTAATATTTAATGAATATCTAATCCGTTTACAAGGCAACCAATTTGGATTACGACATTGAGCACAACACACTTCATTATTATTACTCCGCATATATGTGATCACACAATCATTACAATATAAATGCCCACAACTACTAATGACGTTAATATTATTAGTCAAACATATTGGACATTCTTGATTATCATCTGGAATATCAGAAAAAGTTATTGTCGCCCACAATAAATCATTCATGTTTTATTTATCAGAACGAATGATTTTTAATTCCGATGAATTTCAAAAATTTTATGTAATTGCGCACGCAATTACTTATGTTTTCAAAAATTTTATGTAATTGCGTGCGCAATTACTTATGTTTTATATATAAGACTATTTATAATAGAAATGATAGAGGGTACTGATTACGTCTATGATTGGGGTGCTTTTGATGAAAGTATGAAATTAGATTATTTACAATATTCTTCACTTGTTTTTAAAACGGTTGATGGAATAAAATATAAAAAAGTTGCTCGTTTTATTAACAGCGAATTTGATGGAATTGTACAAGACGCAAGCAATTTACTGAAAGTTTTTCGTCCAATTAAATATTCACGCAGTAAAATATCAGTCATAAATTAAAACTTTTAAATTCTGTTATTCATAGACTTTTCCATGGACAACATATATATATATATATATTTCATTTTGTATTAAAAACATCTAAACAATTTAATGTATAATACATATTAAAAAAATGACCGATTTATCACTTGCTTTTTCAGGATTAACCATTAAAACAACAACAGAAATGTCATTAAATCAAATGAAATGTCCCCAATGTCATACTCCTGCGGTGGCAATTAAAAATAAATCTTCTCCAATAGTGATGTGCGACAATGATTGTGGGACAATCACTTGTTCCAATCCTCAATGTGATATTGATTATTATGGAAATACTGTTGGTCATAATCCAAAGTGTGGATGTGATAGCGAATAACAAAGAATGTTAAAAATATCTTTAAATGTGGACGGATTTAAAAACAGAATATGAATTCATCACAATCAATTGATCAATGTAAATCCTCAATAAATTGATTCAAATTTACACATCATTAATTGACAGTGAGTCATTCTTATTTCTCTTTTCTTTTCATTCTCATTCTCATTGTATGATTGAATAGTCATTTGTTAACTTAGCATCATCACTATATTCCGACTTTTCTACTATCATCATATTTTTATCAATTCTATAAAACTTATCCGGCCACGATTGAAATGTTTGTTCATAGGCATTATCAAATCCATCAACATAAATGTTACTCAGTTGACTGTCTTTGGCAAATGATTGTGCTCGTGATAAACGATCTTCAAAACTATGTTGATCACTGGGGTGTGATGAAAATCCCAATTTCCATCTATCAGTATGTGCTTCAACAATTTGTATATAAATAATATAGTGTCCTTGTCCACTTCGTTCCAGTTTAATTAACTTTGGAATCCGGTGGACAAATGGAGGTCAGGATAATGAAAAACTGGCAAGAACAATATCTTTTTCATTCTTTTCTTCTAATTCATCAATATCAATAATATTCTTATCATTGATACCCCGAACATCATTAATAATTGAATACAATGACATTTCCTTTCCATCAATAGTATATAATGTCACATCCGGAATCTTATCTCCAATATTTAATTGTGGACTTATATAATATAATATTCTGTTTTCACGCAGATAATAAACACTATTAATAATATCATGATCATAATCATTGTGGTCTTTGTAGTAATGATAAAAAATACGACGATATGATGCCAACGATTGATCACTACTATTAAAATTATAATGTGTTAAAGTTAATCGCTGAATTGCTTTCATGCCATCAAGAGATGTAGTTGGATCACCAAAACTACTTAAAATACTTTGACCTTGTGGACTAAAATAAAATTGATCTTCCCACTTCAACATTTCCAATATTAATTGTCTATTTTTAATCGTTTCTTCTGTGAAATCAATTCCAGAACCACGACCCATGGTTACTAAAATAAGATATGTATATGTATTACACCGAATGTTTTAATTAAATTTAAACGACCAAAGAAAATAAATTTAATTCATTTTTTTCATTTTATTCTTGACCATTTAGATATGGTATCATCATAACTATAAGTTCATTGCGAACTCTATTTATTTCGTCAACATCATAGTCAGGATCATCTGGTTGAGGACACATATCATCAATAATATAATCAGGAAGTGTATGTGGTTGTGTACTTAAAATACGTACAATTTCATCCATATTACCATTGGCAATAATATCTACACTAAATGTATCCATACAATAATGATCCAATTCGTTAATGAACAAGTTCTGATTTTCGACATTCATTTCAATATATATCCTGTAAAAAAGATTTAAAATATTAAAATGTAGACAAATTAAATATTCTAAGAAATCAAAAATTTTCAGGATTTGAGTTAATTTTTAATTTTTATATCTAATTCCATAATTGCATTATTTTTAGAACATGCAGAAAGCATATATAATATACTATACACGATTATTCGTTTAAGTATATAAAACTTAATAATTAAATATATTATATTACGCTTATATACAATGAAAATCTACTATTGTCCTTGTTGTATTGCAAGTATCAATTATTATGACATTGGACTTAATTTTGATACATATGATCAGGCCTATGAACATTTAAAAAAATGTATTGGCATGTTAGATCAACTTGATTATTATCCTCCAGGTGACATTGAATTGGAAGAATATGGAATTTTTAGAGCTACCAGAAAAGATGTTAATTATCATCAATATGGTTATAATAAAAAGGGTTCATGTGAATGTCATTTTAAAGATATTCCTCAACCATTATTTGTAATAAAACCGTCTGATGAAAATAATTCAATATATTACATTCTTGAATATAATATAGATGACACGATTACTGTAGATAGTAGTTATTTTTAACATGCAGATATAATTGTAGGTGTGAATGTGAATGTAAATAATTGAGTATGTTTACACGAACATTTTATTGGTGGTTTACTTTGATATATCCAACTCGGACACGAGCAATAAATATTATAACTGAATATGTATATGATGATATATCTGAATATATTTCTGATATTATGGATTTAATATGTCCGATTATTGGTGAATTTCAGATAAATTACTCACATTTACATGATATTGATCTTGAATTTAACGGAATTATTGAGGCTGGAATAACATTTGAAGGACATCGATTTAATTTACCTGTATATTAATTTAACGGGGTGTCTGTTATTTTAGTTCCACAATATTCCTCTGGGTTTTTATGGAATGACTGATATTTATATATGTTTAAATCACTATCTAATACTTTTTGTAATAATATTTTCATATTTTCCCAAAATTTAGGTGTATGACCAATTGATTTAGACATTAAATGTGCCATTTCATGAATAGCAACAAACATCATAGTATTTATGTTAACTAAACTGTTGTTTGAATCTCGTTGTCTGACACAAAACACTATTTTTTCTCCTTTGTTTACCGAATATGATGTATATTTACCATCAGGTAATCCTTCGCTTATATTATCTGGTCTAAAATTTTCTTTCAGTCTTTGTATGTTTTGGTCATCTGGGTATTTCTGTGATAAATATTCAACCATTTTAACTAATCGTTGTTTTATCATGGCCAAGGCATCTGCCGCTTGTCAGGCAAATTTCGAACAGTATACAATTTATTATAAATGTTCATATATTTTCATATTATTAATAATTATGTCGGTGTCACAATTTTGGTATGGAGATATTGCCGATAGTGCTGAAATAGAAATTCCATTCGATGACAATGACGACGAATACACATATGATCATACAAATAAAAAATTATGTAAATTTGTTGAAGACACATGTAACATTTTAAATATCGTTAATGACATTGATTTAACACAATTTCAAGCAAATATGCGAATATTTTACGCACAATTATTATGAATCGTTCAAAACCACATTTTTACAAAAGTTTTATAGCATATTTAATGATCATTTCAAAAAAAATAAGGATTTTAAGAATAAATTCAACTGTAATCAAATTCAACTTGAACAAATGTTCGAAAAGTATATCATTCATGAATATGATCGATATTTCATTTGGGATCAAAATGTTCAAAATATATTAAAAATAGGAATATTAGGAACATCAGAAATTGTTGTTTCTGATAAAATATTTTATCAATGCGCATGGTTGGATGATGAATTAAGAGACATTTATTTTACACCTATTATCAACAAATTCAAGCATTCAGTGCTCATGAATGGAATTGAAATCATTGATCACATATTATACGATATAGATGAATATTTACAAAGTAATAATGATGATTTCACACAAAATGAGATCAATTATATTAATGATAACAAGCATGAAATAATAAGACAGTTGAAGTGGGTTAAGTATTTACTTCCAAATGAACTAAATTCGTTCGAGTAATACAAATAATAAATGTAATTTTTGATTTCGTTTATATTAAGAATAAAAAAGAAACATTTTAATTATAAATTAAGTTTAATATGACCAATTTCATTCAACTAATCACACAACACGGCACATACTATTGTCCTGCCACTAAACACTATGATAATCCCAGTACTGTTGTTCATTGCGATGGTTGTGGAAAATCCAACCTAACATCATGTATTGGATATGACAAGTATGATTTGTGTTTACCATGCGCAGATACTGCTTCTAAAACACTATCACAAGCACAAGTAAAACCAACATTTCCATCATGGGGCAATCCTTCACAACCACGACTAACTGACATTTTAGAACGAGGAGGTGTCAGTACATTTATGATGTCTGATGCTTCAAGACGATTTTAACTTTTAAAAAAAGTTTAGGTTCTTATCGAACGCTACGTGATGAAAAAGTTATGAGATCAATAAAATAACTTTGATTATTGGTTCTCAAAGAATAGTTTAATTATTAAATTATATCATGAATATATAATAATGGAAAGATTTATTAATAGCATGGTAAACGAAAACGAAGATTTTCCATCATTCACTTTCTCAACACCACAAGTCAAACATCAATTCGTTGAAAAAATGACTGAATTTTATGGAAATCATGATGCCGAGTTTGATGAGATTAGTACGGACATAGATTTCACATACAAAGTTGTTGATATTTTTGATGATATTTACAAGGCACATGGCGGTCAACTAATTGAATATCACGAAGGTTATTATTATCGTCACCCAGAAGACACCGATAGTAATTATTTAGTAGTTATTAATCAAAATGATTTAGATTTTATTGATATTGCAATCAATCATGAAAACTATATTAAATTACATAACTACGACACGGTAATTATTTAAACAAATGCAACTGATAAGACAGTTGTACATTTAGCATGCCATGCGCTAATTGGACTGGTCATAATTATGTTCTTATGTTCTTATGTTAATATAAATTTCAGAGGATAAATAAAAGTAAAAGTAAATCAAAATTTTTGATTTTATTCTTTGTTTCATTTAAGAATAAAAATTACAAGTAATAATAATAGCAGAATAAGAATGGATGAAGGTATCATTAAGTTAAAAAAACTAATTAAAATGCTGAAAAGTTACAGTGGTTCAACTACATCCTTAATCACCTTAATCTTACCACCCAAGTCTCGCATTGCTGACTATCAATCGCTATTATTAAACGAATACGGAACTGCCAGCAATATCAAATCTCGTGTCAATAGACAATCTGTATTAGATGCCATTACCTATGCGCAAGCACATTTAAAATTATATTCTCATCATGCTCCTGATAATGGACTATTTTTAGTGTCTGGCAATGTCACTGATGAACATGGAAAAGCACAGAAAATTACCATTGGCATTGAACCCATTCGTCCAGTAACCACATCACTATATCGATGTGATAATCGATTTCACACCGAAGAATTAGAAAAAATGTTAGTCGATGATCACACATATGGTTTTATTATTGTTGATGGCGAATCTTGTTTATATGCCACCTATTGCGGAAATGTCAAGAACATTTTATACAAATTCACAGTTGAATTGCCTCCAAAGCACGGTCGTGGAGGACAATCAGCATTACGTTTTGCCAGACATCGGACAGAAGCACAGGATAATTATATTAGAAAAGTTAGCGAAAATGCCAACAATTTATTTATTGACAAAGACACCAACTTAGTTAATGTAGAAGGAATCATATTTGGTGGATCTGCTGATTTTAAAGAACGAATTTCTACATCTGACATCTTAGATCCACGAATTAAAAAAGTTATTTTAGGCGTTTATGATATTCAATACGGTGGACAAAATGGTTTAGATCAAGCAATTACATTGGCATCAGATGTCCTTTCAAATGTCAAATTCGTTCAAGAAAGAAAAATAGTAACAGAATTCTTAGATGAAATCGCGTTGAATACATCAAAGTATATTTTTGGAAAAATCCAAACCATGAAAGCATTAAATGATGGACTAATTAAGAAATTAATTGTAGACGAAAATTACAATGATGATGATTTAGATATAATTTTAGAATCAAGTGTAATTAAAAACAAAACAACCGAATTACATATCATATCAAACAATACCACAGAAGGAACACAATTTTGTCATGGATTTGGTGGTTTAGGTGGAATTTTACATTATCCAATCGAAATAGATTACGAAAATGATATAGATAATGATTTTGATGTGGATATTGATGACTTGGGACTATAAACTAACTTTTAGATTTTGTATGACAAAATATTTTTAAATATATAATTTCCATTTTAAATGGAAATGTATGTCCAAAAAATCAATAATTAATTCAAAGTAATTAATAGAATATTTATTCATGTAATCTAAACAATAACAGACGGTAAAGTCAATACACTTTGATCATCACATTGATCATCAATTTTTGCTGGACATACCCAGTTATTAAATGTATCCGCCAGAAATTGCTGTGAAATTTGCTCATGATTTTTCAATGACATGAAAATTGTTCCTGAATAAATTTCCTTTGGTTGTCCTGATGAAGGAATTAAATCAGTTTTGTTACCAACAATCACATATCGAACTGTTTTGCTACAATGTTTCTTGATCTCATCAATGTATTTAGTCACTGATGTTGCCAATGGATCTGTTGATACATCGTACACAATAAAGACACAATGTGTTCCTGTATAATATGATGAAACAATTGTACGAAATCTTTCCTGACCTGCTGTATCCCAAAATTTAAATTGACCTCGGGAACGATAATCACATCCAATAGTTGAAATGTATCTGTCTGTGAAATCTTCACCTGTCATCAAATTAAGCAAATTTGATTTGCCTGTATTTCCATCTCCAACAATGGTCAGTTTGTACGAAGTTCCTACTTTAATGTAATTCGTAGTCATGAGAATGAACGCTATTATGACATGGAGCACCTGAAATCAAATATCTAAAAATCAAAAATTTTCAAGATTTGACTCAACTTAATATTTGGAATAACCAGAATATTTTTAATTTTTTCGATTCGTACAACCATGATCTCCACTGCCAGCAAGAATAGGATCACTAATATGTTTACGATGTATAGGAGTGGTTGTTGAATGTTGAAGCACTGGTTCGTAATCAAAATCAGTGTCCACCACCTTAATTAATTCTTCATTAAGATGTTGACGTCGACGATGATGTGAATGTCTGTCAGCAACTCGTCTCAATCCACGTGCCTTATTTTGCTTGCCATGCTCATATTCGCTACGTGAATATTTAACCTTACGATCACTTGCCCTAATATTATCGTAATTCGATGCTCCACGATCGTCTTTGTCCATGATTATAATATTGTTAATAATAATTTATTATAAAATGGACAGGAAAATAAAATCAAAATTTTTATTTTAATAAGATCAAGTCCTGAAAATTTTTGGTTTTGAAAATAAAATTTTCATACTTATATTTTACTATCCAGTGCGATCATGGAAGTTGAGACATCCGGTATTTTTGATGTTATTAAGAGTGGTGATTTACATACATTACAATCAATGATTGCTGATGATCCAAATAAATTGAATCAAAAGAATCACAATAACAGATCAATATTTCATTCATCATGTACACATGGTCATATAGATATGGCACAATGGATATTTAGTATTGATCCTGATCAAATACATATTAAAAACATAGATGATTGTACACCTTTTTATGGATCATGTTACAATGGTCACATAGATATAGCACAGTGGATATATAGTATATGTCCTGAGCAAATAAGTGTGCCAAGTAAAAACACATGTACACCTTTTTACGTAGCATGCCTCGGTGGATATTTACAGTTAGCAAAGTGGATATATAGTATTTGTCCTGATCAAATACATATTAAAAACATGGATGATTGTACACCTTTTTACGCATCATGTTACAATGGTCACATTAATATGGCACAGTGGATATATAGTATTGATCCAAGTAAAATATGTGAAAAAGATGAAGATGGTTGTACACCTTTTTATGTATCCTGTCACATGGGTCATATAAACGTAGCACAATGGATATATAGTATTGATCCAAGTCAATTACGTAAAAAAGAGGAGAATGATCATACACCTTTTCATTTGGCATGTCACAATGAACAAATGGATGTTGCTAAATGGTTAATAGATACTGACATCAAAGTCATAAATGATTTACTTGATGGAGAAGATTGGAAAACAATTCCCAATGATCCTCATTTCATCATAGAATTAGACAATTACATCACAGACAAAGAAGTTCAAAAATGTGAAAAGTATGATGAAATGGTTGATTTAATCAGAGACTTACAACAACAGTTGAGCATATTGAAAGGTACAAAACAAAAGATGACTGATGACGTTGATGAATCTTCTTATCGACGCAAAATTTCAAAGAAATATTAGATTCATAACATTCATAACAAAAAGTTTGCCTTAACTTTACTTTGTTTTAACTTTTAAACTGAATTAATTTTAAGAATTTTCACCGAATCCATTACTATAATGTAATATATTCTATATTGATTTTATTTTTTAAATCTGCAACGGAAGCAAAATCTAAATAGATAATTTTAATTTTACTTTGCTTTTAGTTCCATTTTTTCGAAATTCTTTCATGTCTTCATTTAATTTTATTTTCCATTCAACACTATTAATATACATTGGCATAGAACAAAATACTTTCGCAAAATCATATACACAGTCTTTATACAATTCCAACCTTTCAACTTGTTGATCTCCTATGAAATTTGGAGCATAAGTAAATGTATATGTATAATGATAACACCAATCTCGTAATTGTTCACCATCGATATGATCATCTGGAATTTCTCGACTAACAATTGTTAATTTCCTAATAACTATTTTTGATAACACTTCCTCAATTGGTGTGTCAACATATTCAGTGCCATTTGACACCTTAACAAGATTAGAATTTATATCATCCATATAAACACTATTGAATATAGGATGTTGAGGATTACATATGGTTTGTGCTATAATTTTAATTAATCCCCCAGGTTCTGAAAGCAATGTAAATGCGGTTTCAATTGAATCCGGATAAAATTTCCTAATATTTTCAATGGTTTCCATTTCCAAAAATGCCGGAGCAATAGTATATTCTAATTCTTTGACATCATTTATTATTGAGATTTTAGAATCCAACAGAATATTTTTAAACTGTTCCGTAAATTTAGAAATAAAAGTGCTTATAAAAGTATTGTCTTGTTTCGCCATGGTATTAATTTCATTTAAAATATACTGTGTTTTTTTATTTCCATTAATTTCGTTCTCATTTTTATTAATGGAAGTAAGAATAATTTTCTTTTTTTGTTCTGTTTTTAATTGACAATCAACCACATTATTCTGATGATATTTTAATTTTTCAGCAGTAGAAAACATAACAGAACATTTTTGACAAGTTAGTTTTTTATTCTTTAATTCACATACACCATTTGAAATATGTTCCCTCCTTCCTCTAACAGTCTTAAATTTTTTATTACATAATGGACAGAATAAACATTTATCCTGTTCGGACATTACTATGTAATAGGAATAAAAATATTTACATATACAAAATTGTATATATTAATTTTAAGGTTGTTTTTTCTTCACAATGCGTGATTTTTATTTTGATATCGAAGGTCGTTTTCCCTTCACAAATAACATATTCTCATTTTTGTTTCCATTCCGAATAACAAGAATGAAAAATATTATTCTGAACAATAATATATATTTAAGATGTCAACAACACAAAATATTAATGTTTTGGTTGTGGATAAAAAACTAAACAATTTAAGTTTATTTCTTACAGGTATTTTAAATATCAATAATGTCATACAATATGATGAAAATACTACGCCAGAATCAGTTATAACTTTAATTAAATCTATTTCTGACGGGAATGAGAATGGCATTTTCAATATCAACCTTGGATTTGTTTATCACAACAAAGGAGTTGTTCAATGTCCATTTTTTAATAGCGTTAATTCATCCCAAATTACAAATGTTAATAAAACTGACAACATCAATACCAGTGCTAATAACGCCAACATTAAACCAAATATTCAAAGTAAAGTTACTGGAAATGTCGGAGCACCTGCTTTTTCACAAACATTAATGACCATGTTATATGATATTAAACACATGTTTAATAATCTAAACGCCACTGTGAATCTTGCCTTGGATTTAATCACTTGCGACAGCAATTTATTTAACTACAATAAAATATCAAAGCAATTAAACATTACTATCAGATATGACACTAATCCAATGGGTGACATATCCAATTGGACAATGAATAATCCAACAACATTTTCAATACATGATCTATATTTTAACAACAATATAACCAACTGGACTTATACATTATCTGTGAGTCCAAATGATATTCGATTAGCATTAGTTAACGGAACAGAACCCAATTTGAGTAAGTATATCAGTTTTACGCAAAGTAAAAAGATTTCTGGATCAGGAACATTTAAATTAAATAAGAATATTTTTTGGCCATATGATGTCAATAACAATGATTATATCATTAATTTGCTAAATGGAGACATATTTGATGGAGAACAGCATACTATCACTTTTGGTGATGGATCTGATAGCAATTTCGGAATTTTTGGAATAAATTTAGATGGGTTATTGAATTTACAATTATCATTACCAGTAATAAAAGATTTGTCTATAAAATCTCAAATAGTTTCCCCATCAGATAGTGTTGGTGGTGGTGGATTCATTCGAAATGCCAGTCAAGATTTCCGCGCAATTAATTGTCATCATACTGGAACAATTAATTGTGTTAATGGAGGCGGAATTTGTTCTCAACCGTTTTTAAATGTATCTGATTCACAGTTACATTCAATTTATATTAGTAGTTGCTCACAAACAGGAAATATTATTAATGGAAATAATGGATGTGGTGGAATTGTTGGTGGAGGATTTGGAAACAATCTAAATAATAGTAACACAAATCAATTAACTATTAATTTAAAATTCAACATTAGAAAATGCTACTCTAAAATGACATCAATTGGTAGCGATAATGTTGGTGGAATTATTGGTTCTGAATCCGTCAATAATTTAGGATGTATTGGCAATGGTAATAATTATAATACCACAACTGATTCCATAGTTAATATAACTGGTAAATTTACTCAATGTCATTTTAATGGAAATTTATCTGGAAATAATTGTGGTGGAATTTGTGCTGGTGGTGACATCAATAATAATAATATTGGTGGCGGATGTATTGGTAACAACAATAACATAGGTGGATTTAATTTTGATAATGGTGGTAATGGTGGTAATGGTGATGGAACAATAACGTTAAATATTTTGTTTGATCATTGTTTTTCAAAAGGAAATTTATCTGGAAACAATTGTGGTGGAATTTGTGCTGGTGGTGACATCAATAATAATAATATTGGTGGCGGATGTATTGGTAACAACAATAACATAGGTGGATTTAATTTTAATTTTAATGGTAATGGAAATGGTGGTAATGGTGGTGGAATAATAACATTAAATATTTTGTTTGATCATTGTTTTTCAAAAGGAAATTTATCTGGAAACAATTGTGGTGGAATTTGTGCTGGTGGTGACATCAATAATAATAATATTGGTGGCGGATGTATTGGTAACAACAATAACATAGGTGGATTTAATTTTGGTAATGGTAGTGGAAATGGTGGTAATGGTGATGGAACAATAACGTTAAATATTTTGTTTGATCGCTGTTTTTCAAAAGGAAATTTATCTGGAAATAATTGCGGTGGAATTTGTGCTGGTGGTAACAATAATGGTAGTATTGGTGGTGGATGTATTGGTAACAATAATAATATAGGTGGATTTAATTTTAATGGTAATGGAAATGGTGGTAATGGTGATGGAACAATGACATTAAATGTTTTGTTTGATCATTGTTTTTCAAAAGGAAATTTATCTGGAAACAATTGTGGGGGAATTTGCGCCGGTGGTAACAACAATGATTTTATTGGTGGTGGATGTATTGGCAACAATAATAATATAGGTGGATTTAATTTTGGTGGTGGCAATGGTGGCAATGGTGGTGGAACAATAACATTTAATGTTTCATTTGATCACTGTTTTTCAAAGGAAAATTTATCTGGAAACAATTGTGCCGGAATTTGTGCTGGTGGCGATAATAATATTTATATTGGTGGTGGATGTATTGGCAATAACAATAATATAGGTGGATTTAGTTTTGGTAATAATGGTGGTAATGGTGGAGGAACAATAACATTAACTATTTTATTTGAACATTGTTCTTCAAAAGGCAACTTATCTGAAAACAATTGTGGTGGAATTTGTGCTGGTGGTAATAATAATTATATTGGTGGTGGATGTATTGGTAACAACAACAATATAGGTGGAATTAATGTTGGGGGTGATGGTAGTGGCAATGGTATTAATGGCGGAACACTACTTATACGTGCTAAATTAACTAAATGTCATGTTAATATTACCTCTGATGGCAATTTTAACAGTGGATTATGTGCCGGATTTATAGGATGTTATAACAGCAATAATTCCACACATAATGGACAAAATTTTACAATTAAACTTGATGTCAAAAATTGTACATGTATATTTGTCAACAAAACCGGAAATGGAAATAGCGGTTTATTAGGATCTATCGGCAACTTTAACACTACTACCGCTGGTTCTGGGTATGATCCATATATATTAATTGTAAATGTAAGTAAATGTACAGTTTCCATGGATGTCAACAATTTTTACAGTAGTAGTGTATTTGGATCACAATATTTGAACAACAATTATGTGTCTTTAAACAACGGGAACACCAGTGGCATAACATCAGATAATATTATCATTCGTGTTTACAAAGTCAAGGTTAATGGGTCTATTGATGGAACAATGTGTGGTGGAATTGCTCCATCATATATTGGATTAATTAACAACAATATGCCATTTTCACTAAATATTGAAAAATGTTCATTAAAATTAAACAAAATTGGAATTAAACATCAACATATTCAACCAGTTTCATTAAATTCATCCATAGAAACAGGCGGATGTGGTGGAATTTTAGGATCTTTTGTCAATGGAAATACCACCGATCAATTAATTAATATTAATCATTGTAAAGTTAAAGTAACAGATGGCAAAGTTGCCGACTATTGTGGTGGATTTTGCGGAAATAATATCAATAACATTGTACTGGAAAATTGTTCGGGAGCAGGCAAACGTACCGGCAAAAGTTACAAATATTTATCAGATCCATTGAATAATACCATTCAACACGTTAAATGGAACTAATTACTTCGAAGGCACTGATTTATCTTATCCAAAATATCTTTGTCATATGTTCGTTGAATATATTCAATTTCATTAACAATGTTTTTCACTCTAACATCCATTTCAGTAGTCTTATCTTTGTGATTATTTATTCTTATCTTTGGTATATTGTCAATTGTCAATGTGGGCATACCATTACACTTAACACCTTTACTATGTAAGATTAAACCAAGTTTAGTTGTAAATGGTTTATAACATCGTGTACATAACAAAGTTTCTTTTATTTCACTCATAGTTATATTATAACAGATGAAATTATTCCTAAATAATTGAAAAAAGTATCTATTATGCCTCATCAAAACATGATGTGTTATTACTCTGAAATGATTCTGAGGGACGGAATGAATGAGTTGTGATAGGTTTTAAAGATGGCATTGGTTCACAACCTGATTGAAATTTAACAGGTTCATGTCGATAATCCTTAAATTGATCATCAGGTCGACACATTCCACCAGTCATCATATTTGGAACATATGTTCCAAGTGTTGGTTGTGGAGGTTGATAATAACTATTGGGCAGAGAATATTGTTGTTGACTTTGTACAATGCCAATAGCACTACCAATAGAACCCACTGCGCTGGACATGCCAACACTAAATGGTACATTCCCACTGGGACATTGACCCATAAAAGACACTCCTTTACTCATAATTCAATAAAGGCACAATAATGATATTATAAATTATAAAATTTTAAATCAAAATTTTTCAGGAATTGACCCCATAATCACCCAAGGATTTGAAATTAACTTTTTTAGGTTCTTATCGAACATTATATGATCAAAAATTTTTGATTTTTTGATCATAACTTTTCAACATTTAAATCCGTTCAGGATATTTTAATTAGTTATTCATGTCAAATCCAATTCCCAACAAACCCAATTATGGTCAATTAAAATCTCTTATTCAAACCACCATATGTTCTATTTTGCCAATTATAACAATGAAATGTGTTAATACAGGTGATCGAACACTTGACAATATTATTACAACTTTTGTTACTGGGTTCATTGGTATTATAACTATTTTTTTCCTCAGTTATGATTTCGGAAGGATTTTATCACGTGATGGTGGAACTGGATTTATCACTGATGCCGATGATGAAGTTTACAACACGATTGATTTTAATAGTACTGATCGATTACCTGTTTATATCAACACTGTTGATATTTTATCTCCAAAAGAAAATCTTGATGTATTATTATGGATTAATAAACATACCAAAACCAGTTCGAAACCACGATATGAATTATCAGCACAAATTCATTATCCTTTTAGGTTTAAACACAACAAAGCTGGTATGTCATATCCCTTTTATCGAATTTCAAATGATGTTATTCATTATGATATATCAAACAGTGATGAGCAGTTGTCTATAATATCTTTAAGATTTTCATCTAAACAAATAACCAGTATTGAATACTTATTTAAGATTTTAAAAGAACAAAATATATGTAGTGTTGATATTGATGAAATTCGTAAGTGTGTTTTTGATCATTTAATACCATCAACACCAAAAAAGTTAATATCATATTATAATGTTATTTATAACTGGTCTGTTAAAGATGATACTGTTGTAAAGATAGGATCATACAAAACAACCCGTACATTTGATCAATTATTTTTTACAGACAAAGTAAAATTATTAAACATACTCACCAAGTTTAAAAATGATAAAATGTATCCCAAACATATTGGAAATGACAACAAAATTGGCATGTGTGTTCATGGACCGCCCGGAACTGGCAAGTCATCTCTTGCTGTGGCGGTGGCCAATTATCTCAACCGAAATATATTAAATGTCGATATGTCACAAATTAAAACGTGTAAACAATTTGATGAATTGTTAATATATGTAGATTCACGTGGCTACATAGTTTTTATGGACGAAATTGATTGTATTCTTGGTGTTCTGAAAACCAGATCCGACAAATCAGATCATGATGAAAATAAGCATGAAACATCAGATGAATATAATCACCTAATGAATTTATATGTAAATACACAAATTCCAGAACACAAAAAGGAAATACTCGAAAAAATAGAAAAATACAAAGAAATACAATCAAATCAATTAACATTGGGATATATTTTACAAAAATTGGACGGTATTAATGATACAAGTGGACGTGTAATCATTGCTTGTACTAATCATTACAAGTTAATTGATCCAGCACTATTGCGTGCTGGCAGATTGGGTATTTCTCTTGAATTAAGTTACTGTACAGTAACTATGATTGTTGACATATTATGTTTTTATTTAAGCATTGAAAACAAACGACAACATTTAATGACATTGAAATATAAGACTGACATTGCTCCTGCTGATTTAATTCAATACATACAAGAGAATTATATTAATGAAGGATGTCTTGACGATGTTCTTCGTCATATTGTGTGTTTGTAGATTTTTAAGTAAATACATATCCATCACAAACTAATTCAGTCAAGTTATTTAAATGATGACCATGGGCAAATACATTATGGGTGTGGGTGTGATGAAATCCATGTATGCTTCGAAAGATTGAGGGCATTTTAGTTGTATAATATTAAAAATCTTTGATTTATGTAAGTGAGTGCTATTATAATTATAAATGATATTTTTATGATCACGGATTGTATATATATAAACGCCATCATTCCCACTTCCCCACCCTTGGAAGTCAATATCAGTTTTTTCGTTTGGCGTATTAATTTTAATTGATCTTAATATTGATCCTCGATCGCGAAGGAAAACCATCTTTGAATTTGGATTTATAAAAAAATATTCTTGACGATATATCAAAATGTAGTGTAACCATATGGTGACAAATTTCAATGGTTTTGAGTTCATCCAGTTTATATATCATTTGTGTAGATTCAATACAAACCCAATCATCTCGATATCCACCAATTTGATTCATGATATATATATATTTACTTTTATTCAATTGTAAATTTTCAATTGATCGAACATTAACTGGATTAATACAAATATCTATTGTCATACCAAACATATTTTTACCATAATGTAAAATCTTTCAATTAATTGATCATATATGTGGGAAAAATAGTTGTTTTTAGCAATAGTATCAGCATCCAATACAATGTACGTCATCAATAAATGAAAAATTTGATTAATTTTAATTAAAAATTAAAATTAATTTCATTAAATTAATAAAAATGACACACGAAAATAATGAAGGATCTGATAACACCCCAGCATACATTCGCAATATTGTTCAATTATCATCTCGATTACTATCAGCACGCCCATTAGCATATGCCAGTGAAGTAGGAGAAAGTATTCGACCAATTGTTCCCAAGATAATTGTCCGTGGTGCTTATGGACTATCTTTTGCTTATGTCTTTTACGATATTGGCAAGCATTATCATTTACTAAAAACTCGCAATGATCCGCATCTTCAACGAAAGATTACTGATCTAAGTTTATGGCACGCATCAGCAAGCATTGTAACACCAGCAATTGTCATTCATACTATTGTCAAAGTAGCAGGAAAAATCCCAGCCACATCTCAATATGCTTCTTTAATTGGATTGATGAGCATTCCGTTTATCATTCATCCAATTGATAATATTACCGACAAAGTACTTGATAACACATTGCGAAAGGCAAAATGGGACTAATTGACTTTTTAATATTCGGAAAGTTACTTATTGACTTAACATTTTTAATTTTAATGTTGATGAAATCAAACCAATTATTCTTTCATAAGCATGTTCTATCATATAATCCGCATGAAGTGGATGTCCAAATTTCACACGATATTGTAAATCATTACCACATCCTTTATTATCTAATTTCATTGCTTTGATTATTCTAATCCAATTTTCATCAACTGATTCCAATTTATTCAACGACATATACACCGAATTTATATTATGAGATAAAATATAATTGACTACCTTAATATTAAGTATAAACATTGTTCCAGCAATAAATTTCCATGAATCAATTGATTCAGTATTAATATCATAAAATTTAAAAAGAGTATCGAAATGCGGAAGAAAATTTTGGATATCACACTTTCGATGTATATCTGTCTTATAATTAATAGTTCTTGTCCATTTGTTACTACCAACAGTACCAACAGAATCAGTCAATAAATGTAACGGATAATTAAATATAACTGAACACAATTCATATTTCCATTTTAACTTGGTTTTTGAATGAACAAATATAATATGGTTATATGATTCTGTTCTTAATTTTTGACATAAAATTAAGAACCCACCAATATCACCACCACGATTTTCACTATATACTATTTCCACTTTAATTCCATCATCTATTTGAGCACATTGTTCATTGACATATTTTCTCAATTCAATTCCATCAGAAAAACGGGGATTATTTTCTTCAACTATATTAATAAAAACATGAATACTATCATTAGTATATTTTGTGTGGAGGAAATTAACATTTTTAACAAAAAAAGAAATATATTGCGGATCAAAAACATGTACAAGTACGGCAATAGGTTTATTTAATTTGATTTTAGAACCAACATAAACAATCTCAATTTTAGGTTTCATTTCAATTTGAGTTGGTTTTCTTATCATTTTAGGTGGATGATTTACTACCACCTTAGTAATGGTGGGAATTGGTTTTGATATTACCTTACTATTAATGGTAGGTTTTGATGTTGCTTTGGGTTCTTGATTTTGAATGGCGTGATGAATTTTATGAGTAAATTGCTGATTAGGTTTCAATTTTATACACATCACATCATCGTTTTTCAAGTTTCTTATTTTCCTTCCTTCATAACAACCGTGTTCTTTCCAATGTCTAAAACAATCTATTTGTGTAACGAACTTATTGAGACCAACATTATTTTTAATATAGAATATCCAGTCGAAATTTTCTAATACTATTGGATATTTCAAATATTCGATTTTATTATCCGTTATTGGATCTGTCATTTTTAACGTATTGATATATTAATATATTAATTTCTAAATTTTATATCATTTGGTTTTTATATTTGATCAAAGATATATTAAAATATTAAATCATATTATTAATTTTATTGACTAAATAAGAACATTAGGTAACTCTAATGTATATTTCTGTTCTGTGTACATATTTACATAAGGAGATAATGATAATTCGTACAACATATTTTCTAATGATTTGTTAAACTCATCATTTGGTGTTTCAATTGAATTAACCAGTTTATTGTGATCATATTGTTCTATAAATTTTTCATTGTTATAATCCACTACCACTTGTTGTCCATGACAATGTCCATGAATATAATGAGATGCCGTTTTACGAACACACATATCCCTATGATCTCGATTAACATAAGCACATACATAATCGTTATGTGTATGATCATTTAACATAAATGTTAAATTTAAAATTTTATGTGTATTTGGATCATATGCTATGTTAGCGATGCCATTGTCGCAATGCGTCTTATTATTTTGAAACCATATGACATATCCATCAGGATAAATCATAGCAGGTTTTGTAATTTCATTTCCTGCCACATTAAATGTACTGTTCCTGTGAATTTGTCCATCACTATTAGTCCAAACATGGCATGGAAATTCACCATCGTTAAAGTCATCTGTGCTATTTAATTGGTGTGTGCCGTCATCCCACTCATCTTTAAGTTCCATTAAACGATCATATGTTAACCCTAATATTTGACAATATTGGTCAAAAAAGTCATCAAATGAAGTGACAGTAAATTGCTCAGGAATGATAGTGTACATTTATTATTTATTATTAAGTTGCCAAAAAATTAAACAAAATCAAAAATTTACTATTTTAATCAAAAATAACTCTTTAAATATTCGATTAAGGTCGTTAATTAATTAATAATTTTGATTAAATTATTTTATTAAATTAGTTTCGTTAATCAAAGTAAATGTCTGTGACTATATGTGGTGTTGAATATAGTATAAATATTACGACATGTTTGGATCTATCATGTAACGACCTAACAGAAGTTCCGCCAGATGTGTTTAAATTAGTAAATTTGAGACGTTTGGAATTGGACGACAAATCTGGAAAATGCCGACGATAATAATTTAAGGATTTTTAAGATACATATTGTTCAGGTTCAATTCCCAACAACCATGCCGATACTACATATCCATGTCCAAATGGGAATTTTGGATCATTAATTTTTTCCAACAATAGTGGCAATGTTACTTCAATACAATCAACACTTCCATCACTTTGGCGATACCCATCGAAGTCATAGATAACTATATTTTTCCCACTTTGAACTTGTTGTTTCCAATATTGTGCCATTTCAGTATTTTTCATTAGTTGAAAATATTCAGGAACATAGATCTGTTTACGTGAACTAATGTAATCCAATTTTTGCCCATTAAACAAACTATATAGGACTCTTTTTCCTTTTGAATTTGGATAACGTCTCTTAGGTTCTTTTAAATTTTGCCACCACTTTAAGGTCACCTGATGATCTATGTGTTCATAGACTTTGCCTGACTGCCAATAACTTTCAAAATTCCAAAACCCTTTGTAGGATGAAACTATTTCAGTCATAGGACTAAAATCACGTCTATTTTTATTTAATGTTGCTTGTGCTGACGTCACATTAACTTTAATAGTATTAGGTGGAGCATCTGCCCATTTTCCTCTCATATTCATACTTGCGATATAAACTTTTCCTTTCTCCATTATTTATGAATGGGAATAAGAATGAAATTTCATTGATCAAAATTTTAAAAATTGATTTTTTATTGAATAAAGAATTAAAAAACATAAGATAGAAATGGACACAAACAGACCAATTCCGTTTCAGGATCATTTCAATATTAGCATAATAATGGACACAAACAGACAAATTCCGTTTCAGGATCAGTTCAATATTAGCGTGATGAAATCACTTTCCGGTACGGACGTGTTCTGTTCAGGTTGTCAATTTGATGGACACAATATTGTTAAGTGCGAATCATGTAAACACGAATCATGTAAATACAAGTCAGGAAAATCTTAAATAAGTTAAAGAAATAATAATATCTACTTTGTATAATAAAAAATTGATAGATTAAAACGGATGAAGTAAAATAGATTCATTAGAATCAATATGCTCAAAATTTATTATAAAAGAAGTATATGCTGAAAGACTTAAAATATTTAGATCCAATCAAATTTGCCCATCACATACAAAGTAAAAGTAGAATTGGGAATAAATATCATGATAAAAGTAAGAATAATTCTTACAGATGACTATGTAAATTAGCACCAATTATTGAACCCAATCCAGTACATTGATCATATCCGGCATGTGCTTTGTAAAAATCAGCACCATCAGTTGATGTCAAGTCATCGTTTGATCCTGATGTGATGTCATTGAAACATGATGGCGATGTTAATGCCGATGCGGTATATAATTGCGTTAAAACGTTGGTCGTATTACTATATAATGATGATTGTTTATTACATAATCCCAAAAAGGCGCTAAATGCCGGAGCAACAGCACTTGTACCACCAACTGTCATATATGATCCATTAAAATAAATCGACCATCCATATATAGGATCAGCATTTAAAGCAATATCTGGCGTTGATCTGTTGTGTACTAATGCTGAACCAGTTAATTCAGTTGGATATGTCACTACTCCTGATTGACATGAAGGTTGAGAGAAATATAATGAACAACCACCACCACCACCCCATCCATAAGTGCTATTATAACTCCATGCTGTTTCACGACCAGTTGACGGATTTAATGATGATCCACCACAAGCAACAACATAGGGACTACTTGATGGAAAATCCACAGATAATACTCCCGTACCATCATCACACGCATTATCACCTGACGCCACACATGTTGATATTCCAGCAGATTGAATTGTGTGGAACAATGTGTTATATTGTGATGCCCACACCACATCAAATGATAATTCATCACCACCCCAAGATATTGATATTATTTTAGCACCACCAGTTGAAGACAGTCCATTTAAATATGTGTATGCTGAATTAATAGCATTGTAAAATCCTTGATTAGTGTTCTTACCAAAATAAATTCGTACATTAGCATTAGGACACATTGTTATCGCTAATTCTATATCTAATGTGTTTTCAGTAGAAGCACCACTGTTACCATTATTAATGGTTTGATTGGCATTGTTGGTTGTTCCATCAACATTAACCACTGTAATTGCCGGACAATTTCCAGAATAACCACATGCTGTCCAATATGTGTTTAAATCAGATGTTTTAAAAGTACCACCTAACGAAATTATACATATAGTGGGTTTTGATGATCCTTGTTGTGATGGGTAGTTATAAAAATTCTTAAAATAAGTTGAAATTGATGTTGGAATATGAGTTACAACTTTGGTTGTGGCTTTGGTTGTGGCATGTTCATCTTTTTCATTTTTAGCAAGGACTTTAAAATGAGGTTTAAACAATTGGTGTTCTTGCTCTTTTTCACTTTCATTATTATTACCGTCATGATGAGAAGATTGTAAATCCAATACATTCAACGGAATACCCATTATATGTTTATGATATTTAGTCAATTTACTTTGAACATAGTTATTTAAATGTGATGGATATTCTAAAATGGATTTGTTTTTTGATACTTTTTTAATCTTGATTTCTTTATGGTTTTTAATTACCTTTTTCAGATAATATTTATGTGAATACAATACTTCTGTTTTCATAGTTGTATATTCTTTGTATACAAAGAAATATTTTAATTTTTGATTTTTAAAATATCTGTAAATGTGGACAGATTTAAATAAAGTATGTGCTCAATCCCGTTCCCTTAATTCGTCCAGCAGACTTCAATCGAAAAATAAACTCAGAAAAAATAACAACATCAGTTGGATGAATTGTCGGATGAGCAAGTGCTGAATGTGGATCAAACTGATGGCAATAAAGAACATATCCATTAACGTCATCAACTTCACATAAAGAAAGATCATATCCTCCAACATCACCAAAATACATAGAATTAGAAGATTCATCATTTTCCACTATGACATTACAATCATATTCATTTTTTTCTACTTTAATATTACAATCATGGTAAAATGTGTCACGAGAAGAATATAATAATTGCTTGATTGCGTCAGCACGAATAAAAAGTCCAAACACCACGTCCATCGTAATATTAAATAAATATGAAATAATTATTAAAATTTAAAAAATTAAAATCAAATTTTTTAAATTTTAGTAATTATTTCATATTTCTCATTCCATTATGCCAATAGTTCACATTATTGACGCAGTTTAGTTCAATTTGTTAATCTAACACAAGAGAAAATTGATGTTTATCATCAGTGGAAAGCAATTTTAAGTAGTATTAATTATAAGTTTACTCGTGGTGACTGTATTATCGAGACTTTCGAAGTCATCACAGATCCAAAGAAACTTGAAGCAATTAATCTTGCCAAGGAAACTGGAATCATTTCTGAATTTATACTCAGATTATATCGAACGGGCAATGAAAGAAACTGGATGTAATAATCCAAATGAGTATCCGCTTGTGTGGTCAGTTAAAACTCCAACACAATTTGCATTGTGCCTGACGATGAGGCACACAAAATTTCTGAGGACATTTCACGTTGTCTCAGTAAATATGATTTAACAAATATCAATCGTACCATTCAACAAATAATTAACAAAGATGTCATCTATACACTTAAAAAATGTATTGTTGATGGTGGGGACGACGATAAATTAGAACATTTATTATATTTTAGCGGGTTAAAGTGTATTGAGAATCAAAACACGCCATATGTAACATGTAATAATTAATTACATAGTAATTCCTCGCCTATGTCTAATTGTTCTCATTATTGATGGTATTTGAATTTGTTGATTATCAATATCAGTCATATTAATTCTAATATCATCTCCATTTTTTTCATCTGCTCCATATACCAATTTATTATATTTATCTTGTAATGCCACCAATCTACGATATATTAATGAATATATACTTGACGGAAACTTCCTTTCCACCTTTTTATTACTAAATTCATAATATTCACTATCTGCTGTCACATATGTAATATATTCATCTAATTCCATGATTAATTTCACAATAGTATTATCTTGTTGTACTTTGGGTGTTGATGTGGTATAAATACGTTGAATTTCATACAATCTTTCCAACATTTTAATTCGATATGATTGAAGCATTTGATCAAATTTATTCAGATTTGCGGTATTTAATGGACTAACTATATTTATAACTGTCCTATCTTGCGATGAACTATGTGGTGAATTTATTACATTTTTAATGTCATTAATAAATGGTGGTTGAAACGGAATCTTTTTCTTTGATGGTAATTCGTCACTGACTCCAATTGTTTTAAATGTTTTCATTATATCTAATTCAGTGTCTTGATGTATTACATTCCCCGTTCCTGTATTATTTAGTTGTGTGTCATCCGATCCATTTCTGGAAAATATTTGTTGGTTTATATTTGTATCAGCACTTTGTGTATCACCAAAAAATTTATAGCTTGGTGGTGTAAAATTCGGTGTTGTTGTTGGTGTTGCTGGCGTTGTTGGTGATGGTAAATTAACAAAATTATTATCATGATGATGAATATTTGGTTTTAAAGACTGTAGTGCTGGATGTGCCCTTAGTTCAACTTTATATTCATCTTTATATTCATCCTTATTAAATAAACTATTGTCAGTTATTTCTTCACTTTCATGTGAAGACAGAGATAAATTACCATCCCTGAATTCTTGATACCGTTCTGAATATTTTTTATACCTCAACAAATTCAAATAAAGTGGCCAATAAAATTCACTTATTTGTAACTCTATAATGCTCAGAGTTCTTTGTTTTTTATCGTCTTCCATTTTTTGACGATCTGTTCGTTTTTGTTCAACATAACCTCTAACCCACCACGCTATGGCACTTCCTATGGGAACAATCACTATTATAAATAGTTCCCACAACGGACTTGATGTTGTGGATGACATTTCTAAGATTATGTAATATATTCTTACGAAATAATATAAATTCTTATTATTCCATAAGAATGTATTAAAAATACTATATCATATCATAATATGAAATGAATGACATTAAAACTGTTAACAACTACAAATTAACTACTTCTATTTCCACCTTATGGAATATGTTTTATGAAAATGAAGAGAATATTAATCACATTAATTTATGGTCAATTGAATTAATATTAACAAACAAGTCATATTATTTTGAAACTGTGTATTTATTTTATTTTGCTTATTTAATGAAAATAGACTATAATTTTATTTTTAATATAATCAAAATCGAATCATATTATGATGAACATGGACTAAATAAATATTCAATGGTCTATATTTTCTACATTAATCAATATATTTCCACTGCCATGAAATATTATCAATTTCCAGAAAATAATAATGAAATAGGAATGGAAAATGGAATGGAATGTAATGGAGTTGATTTTGATTCAGATTCTGAAATTGAATTTGAAAGTAATAGTGAAATTGCCAAAGAATTGTTTCCAGATATTAAAAATCCACAAAACATCAACTATATTGTAAATTATTTTACTAATGATGTTATTGATCCAGAGTATAAAAATTTCCCAGTCATGTGGAAAATTCTCAAATTAGTTTTGGGAAAAGATTTATACAAACTATTTAACGAATTCCGCAAAAAATACGACCCCAGCATTTACAACAGAACTGAACTATATTTCCAATTAACATATGGATTATTATTTTTGTGTAAAAATTATTATTATTTCCCTCCACATAATATTGAAATTAAACCCATTAATGTCATTGAATGTTACAAAATGTTTAAACACATGGATCAAACATACACTTCAAAACTTGAAGATGAAATATATGAAAAACTGGAACAAAATATGAAAGAAATTCCCAAAAGTGATAAAATTCATAAGGGGAGCATTAAGAATAACAAATCCAAAGCAAAATCCAAATCCAAAGCAAAATCCAAATCCAAAGTAACAAACCTACCCAGCAAATTTATCAAAACTTTAAATGCTGATTTAAGACAAAATAATACAAAGTAAATTATCATTTAGTGATTCTCACTCAATGATTCATTTTATCACTCAGTGATTCTCACTGAATGATAATTAATTCCCCATCGCGACATCAAACATTTAAAAATAAGCATTTTTGAATTGCTGTTAGTTTGATTCTTTGACACTAAACATTTAAAAATAAGCATTTTTGAATTGCTGTTAGTTTAGTTAAAGTAATTTATGTAGATTGCTGTGCGTCCAATATACATCGAACTTATGTATATATTCAAAAGATTGCTGTACGTCCAATATACATTGAACTATGTAAATAATTTTTTGAAGTTGCTGTGCGTCCAATATACATTGGACACAACTAAATGCTAAATTTTTAACACCATGTTCGAATTTATATTATTTGCTGTTGGACTAAGTAAACATCAGTCTGAAATGAAAATTAAATGCGGATAGAATAGGGAATAAAAAAATCAAATTTTTATTCCCTATTCTATCCGCATTTAATATCTATAAAAATAATAAACATTTTATATTTTTAAATCCATTTAGGATATTTTTAAAAATTTGATTTTTTTATTCACCATTTAAGTATACATTTTTCATTATTTCACATATTTTAATGGATACAGCGACTGAAAATGGCGAAGTTGCGTTCGCATCATCTGGATCAAAACTGGTTGATCTGTTTTATTCATGTGTACGCACAATGGACAAGCATACGACACCTATTAAAAATAAAACACATTCTGGATCGGATGATGGATCGGAGAATGGATCAGAGAATGAATCGGAGAGTGGATCGAAGAAGAATAAAAAACCACGCGTTACCTATACATTAAATTTTGACGTTGAGGCAAAGATACTTCGATTATTTGCTGAATCATACAAAGTCAATCCAATCAATACATTGAAAATTTTGTTTTATACTCGTGATCCTCGTGGAGGTAAAGGCGAAAAGGATATCACATTCAGTATATTGAGTTATCTTCATTTACAATGTCCAAAAACATATCATTCAAATGTCATTAAATTAATTAAAGATTACGGATGTGCCAAGGATTTCAAGAAAATAATTAATATAATTGGCATTGAAGGTTCTCAACCAGAAATTCAACACTATGCGGAAACACTTCAAAATGATTATAAAATAGTTCAAAAATATAATGCTAAGATTCTATCGAATGATGCGAAGATTAGTAAAAATGATGCTAATATTGTTGATATTGCTGAAAAAATCCCAAAACGCGAAGCAATTTCCTTGTACGCGAAGTATGCTCCCAAGCAACACAAAAAGACAGTATTCTATTTACACTTGCGTGATTATATGTTCCCATCGCAACAAAGTCCAGTCAATAAGTCACACTATCAAGGTGATAAGTTATATCGACAAATGATTTCTAAAATCAATCGATACTTAGATGTAGTTGAATGTAAAATGTCATCAAAATCGTGGTCTGATATTAAGTATTCCGCTGTCCCATCACAAGCGATGCGCATTTATGGTAAGGGATCTACTCATCGAGGACTTCAAAAGAGTGGAGCATTTGAACGTCATGATAAGGATCGTTTTTCTGAATGGAAAACTGATGTTGCTTCTGGAAAAAGCAAAATTAATGCCACTGGGATTGATCCTCATCAATTAGTTGAACCATATATGAATTCTCAATCAGGTACTACTATTAATGACGTTGCTGAACTTCAATGGACTGAAATGATTAAAAAGTTAAAGAGCGCTGATGGATCTGAATCTGCTACGAATGTTACGAATGTCATGAAAAATTCATATGCCGTTGTTGATGTCAGTGGGTCTATGTCTGGTCAACCTATGACAGTTGCTGTGGCATTGGGATTAATTGTATACGAAATTTCTGGACACGATCCAATTACTTTTTCATCAAATCCATCATTTCATTCACTTACTGGGGCAACCACCTTATACGACAAGGTTCATAGATTAGTGCGTGCTGATTGGGGTCAATCAACTAATTTTGATGCCACATTAAAGTTAATTTTGGACACTGAAATCGCAAATAAAACAAAGAATGAAACCGGAATCACTCTGTTTGTATTCAGTGATATGCAATTCGATCAAGCGTCAGGAGAAAATAATAAGAAGATTAGCAAAGAGACCATACATGAGAAATATCAACGATTATTTAGGGCAAATGGATTAGTACCACCCAAGATTGTATACTGGAATTTACGTAACACCACATCAGGAAAAGGGAATGAAATTTGTTGCCCCGTCACAGTTGACAGCAATGGAACAGCATTAGTTTCTGGGTTTTCAGCAGAACTACTGAAATGTTTCATGACATGTAGTGATTTCAATCCACTTAACATTGTTCTCAATGCGATTGAAAAATATGAAGTGGTTGTTGATCCAACTGAACACTTTTAAATTAACTTTTAAAAAAGTTATGATCAAAATTAACTTTTAAAAAGTTTAGGTTCTTATCGAACGTTACGTGATCAAAAAATTAAATTTTTGATTTCATATTTCATATCAATTCATATTAATTCAGGATACTTTTAGAAATGGAATACTATATGATCATTTTCCAAAACACATCCATTAATGTGGTTTTCATAAATACACAATGTACTTACCTTAAAAAAATAGTTTGTGATCTAATTTCAAGTGAATTTTCCAAGGGCAATGTTGATCAATATCATATAAACACCGAACCAAAGACACAAACATATGTCAATAATTTTATTGACATTAATAATAATATTAAGTCTTACAATGCCAGTATTAATAGTAATAATATCATTGTTTTATCTGATCCATTAAATGATGAATTGGCAATCAATTCTACGTTGTCTATTTCAGACTCCATTGATGAATTTTTGTTGAACATTAAAAATGATATTGTAGTTCTATGAATATTTTATTAAAAATGGAAATTAAATTTACTTTGGTCATAATTATGTTTATATTTTTTCCACACACCATTTCCTTTAATAAATGTTCTTAAAATAGGCAGTTTATGAGTTGATTTCCAACTTATTGGATCTAATTGATCCAATTTCCCATTAATTAATGTCAATGAATTTTCCTGATTTTGTGAATAACAGTTCAGGAAAATAATATTCCCGCTATTACCTTCTGTGTTATTAACAATTCCCCAACCATTTGTATTACTAACTTGTCCACTGGCATAACAATTTGTAATATTTGTTGTCGATTGTGTGGTATTTGATGTTTGGTCACCACATATTCCACCGCATGTTGTACTTATATTTCCTATCGAATAACAATCTATAATGGTACATAATGCTATTAAAAATATGTTATTAGATGAAATTGATACAGATGTATAAGATCCACATATGCCACCAGCATATTGCCCACTAATAGATCCAAGACTATAACAATTACTTATATTACATGTTGAATTACAACCAGATCCAATACCTCCATTGTAATTAGCAAGTGATGTGTAAAATCCACAAATACCACCGGCATTATTTCCAGTAATATTTCCACTACTATAACATCCATTAACATAACAAAATGTATTAAAATCTGTTTCAGAAACGAACGAACTGGGGTATATAGATCCACAATACGATCCCATAATTCCACCACATCCATTTCCTTCAATATTTCCCATACTTTTACAATTCTTTATATTGCCCTGAGCATATGATCCACATATCCCACCAGATTCATCTCCTGTTATATTTCCATTACTTGAACAAGAATTAATATATATCAATGAATTTGTGTTTGATCCAGCAATACCACCAGACTTTGTGGAAGTTATATCACCATAGTGTTTACATTTATAAATATATCCGTCAATAAATCCTCTGCCCACAATTCCACCAGATTCAGTAGCATTTATAGATCCATAATGATAACATTTATAGATATTGGCAGATGAAGCATCACCACAAATACCTCCCGCATAATTTCCTAATATATCCCCATGTGATGTACACTTAACAATTGAAGCATATAAAACAGTTCCCTGTCCACAGAGTCCACCAGCACTTTGACCTTCTATATTACCATAGTGATGACAATTAATAAGTTTGAAATTAGACTGATTTTGTCTAACCACCCCACCCGCACCATTAGTCGTCACTGTTGATTTAACTTTCAAATTCTTTATAGTTGATACATCACTACCGGAATCAATTGAAAATAATCCATAACTATTTGATGTGCCATTAAGACCCACACTTATAGTATGTCCATGACCATTAAATGTTTCTCCTGATAATTGTATATAAAGATTTTCCAATGATGATCCAATCCATACAATGTTTTTACGCAAATTATATGTGCTTGTGTTTCTATCATATGTTAAATGATTGATAGAAATTGTACCGTTCTTGATGCTTTCAGAGATGTTTGTTCCCATTATATTTAATACAGGATATTTTTATTTTGCTCGTCAGCACATTTAAAAAAATTTAAAATCCGTCCATATTTAAAGATGGAGAAAAATATAATTTCATTCGATATATTAATCAATATATTCGATAAATTATCAGGAATGATTCATTGTATAATGTGTTAATCGATACTATAAATATTTTGTAATAAAAATTATTGTACAATTATATATAATTAAAAATGGGAAATAATATTACCAAGCAAGACATTGTAGATAATAAAACCATTGTCGACAGATACTTAAAATGTAGTTCCGAACGCGGAAATTATACGCATGATGACTTAAATGGAAAAAATTTATTCAAACTGGATAATAAAGATAAAAAACTTGTTGGTGATAACAGAGAATACAAAGATATGTGTACAGATATTGTTAATAAAATCTTTTTTTCATCTGATAATTCAATGTTTAACTTTTTAAGTGTAGTATACAATACATTTTCAGAATCAATTGATTATTATAAATCTAAAAAAGGATTAACCAAATGGGATATATTTTTTGTATATAAAGGTGGAAATATATTACGTATCATATCAAATGATTTTCTAAAAGAATTGCCATCTGTTGCTTCTCGTGATATTCACAAATATTATGATAAATTCTTCAAGCGTTCAGATGCTGATTTTAGTATTTACATCAACCCTGAGTTATCCTCATATAATGAAGTGTATACAGATATGTCAAATTTATCATATCTTCTTCAAGAAAACATAAGAAAAATATTTCTCAATAATCAATGTGATTATTTTGATTATTTCAAATATACACCTGAATATGCCAAGACACAGATGAATGATTATGTTAAAATATTTAAAAAATCAAAGGCAGTTACTGACTCTGGTAATAAAACATTTTATGGTCTTGTTCCTGATGACATTATATTTATCGATAATTGCGATTATGTTGGAGAATCAGATATTTTAATTAAGTTTGAAAATGGAGAAAAACAGATTAGCAAACAGAAAATAGGATATAATCAAAACCACTTATTCATTCAACAAAATGAGACATTAGATTTCAAGAGTAGCAGTGGACGTGTTCGTTTTAATTTGATTAGAACTAAAATATTATTCAATTTAATATTTAAATCCGAAAGTGGTTTTGGATCAAAGAAAATTGTACCAATGGGTGGTGAATTAATTGATGTGTCAATTCCTAATCGAGTTGATACTAATTTAATTCATTTCTATGATGTCGGTGTAGACTATGTACAGTCATACAAATTATCAAAAACAGATTCATCCGATGTTCTTGAATTTTTGTCATACAAATACAACTATTTATCTCATGATCTGGAATATATATTATTCAAATTCGTATCAAAACCATGGAACACTCCAAAATACGAAAAACGGTTGAATCGTTTAATATATTTGTACTATATTGATTTGTTTGTTAAATTGGATTCTATGATGGCACGCAAGAATGCCATATTAGATTTCTATAATATCATTCTTAAAACAACTGGTGAACCATCAATTGATAATACTCAATTATTAGTTAAGATGGATAAATATATTACTAAATATTCTTCGCTGTTGATTTCGGAATTGATGATCCAAATTAAGCGCATATTTACAACTGGTTTAACAGATCCCGAAGATTTATTACAATACAGAAAATTCATTGATATCATCTTAATTGGATGTAATCAAATAAATAAATCATTCAAAGAAATTAAAAACTATTGTTCAGTTGAAGGCAACATTGATTTAGATGTATTATACGACAATGAATTTTCTTCACTAATAGGCGGTCGTCGCAAGATCAAAAAGTAGTAAATTAAGAGAAAAAGTTATATCATTAGCACTTTGAATATTTGATAAAAATTCATCAATTGAATCTGAAATAGATAATGCTGAGTCAATTATTATTGAGATAAAATAATAAAATCCATTCCGTTATGGAATCAAATATGATGTAGTTCGCAAGCAATAGTCCATTTGTCCATCTCTACATGATCCACTATTAAAACACCATTTTGCCAATTCATCACGAGCATTAGGATTAGCAGTAGCAGGCATAGTTACAAATTCTCTTTGACTATTATTTCGATCAAATACATCATTAACATCGCGATACAAACCCAATTTAAAATATTTATCAATCATACCTGCTACTGGCACTTTTGATGTGTTTTGAGCAGAGCATGCTGGCAAACGTGCTGGGTCATCCCCAGGGAGCATATTGCCAAATGGATTGTCTGGTGTTGGTAATTGACATACATTGCCTAAGTCATCTACTGCTAAATTAGAATTAATATTACTGGGTTCAAATTTCTCAGACACTGGTGATTTCTTAAACATATAATATGTCAACAAAAATCCAAGTAAAGATGACAGCAATATATAATGTATTTGACTTGTCCACAGTGTAATTATTAATCCTACAACTATAAAAAATCTCATTAATATATTCAAATTATCTATTTGCGAATAACTATCATTGGGTATTAATTTATCTAAATGTTGAAATAATACTTTTGGATTATTGGTATAAAAATTCTGATCTTCGGCAAGATATTGTTTTCCTGTCGTCATTATATATTTATTAATAAAAATAACTTTTGAAAATTTAGATTTTCAGAAATGTTCTAAACGAACTTAACTTTTGGATCAATTGGAAGTCCATACATTTGTCTTAGAGCAATATTGCGAAGTTCTTCATCTTTGTTTTTATTTTCTTCTTCATCTTTATAATCATTTAATTCTGTATAATGATCCATTAATTCCTGTATTAAATTTTTTATGGCATCATCATCATTTGTATTAATAGTTGTCAATTTATTAATCATGTTATGTAGATCGTCTATAACTTTGCTTAATTCTATTCGTTGTTGTTTTTGTGTTTGTTGTGGCATATATTATTACGAATTTAAAATGAAAAAATATTATATCAATATAGTATTTCATTATGAAATGTGAGAAATGCTCCAAAGAATTTTCTTCTTCAAAAGGATTAAAATATCATATGGATAAAGTTGATTGTCTTAAAAATAAAATAGTTGAATTTGATAGGAAATATTGTCCTAAATGCGGTACTATATTTGCTGATAGGTCTGGATTATACAATCACACAAAAAATAACACATGCGGAAATAAATATAAAAAAATACGAATAAAAACCGCGAAGGAAGAGGATACCGATGGAAAAATTAATATTGACCGAGTTAACATTAATATCAACATTAATATTGCTCCATCATTTTTAAAATATGATACTGCTGAGGTAATAAATAAACTATGTCCTGATGCTATTGGAGAAGCATTTGATCATATACAAACTTCCATGGGCATACAAAATATTTTAAAGCAAACCACATTCAATACTGATCATCCCATTTTTAACAGTATTTACATGGAAAATAAAGATGACAAATATGTTAAAGTTTCTGATGGACACCAATATGTTGATATGCTCTTTCAAGATGCTATTAAAGACATAGTTTGTAATAAAATGAATATACTTAAAAGTGAATTGCCTAAATTTAAACACTTAAAATCACCAGAAGAATACACTGAAATTAGTGAATTATGTGATCATTATGGTTTTATTTACCAATGTGCTCCTAATTTCCCAGATTTTGATCCAGAGGCATCCACGAGATTAGAAATTTACAACGAAATTCTTCCTGAAATTGCTGATATGTGTGTCCAAATTGGCGGACATGTTAAAAGTGAAGAATGGTTAAAAAAATTAACAAACGATCTCAAAGTAGTTGAAGAATTTATGAATTCAGCAATTGATGATGGGACTGAGAACGGAAATGAGAATGGGAATAAAAAGAAGAAAAATCCAGCATTAACTCAATAAATTTGATTTAATTTTTATATAAATTCATTTACATTTATGAATATTTTAAAAGTAACACATATGTAACTAATATACATGGAATCTTTACCAGAAACAAAATCAGAACCCAAATCGAAAATAGACAAGGTCATTTTTTCCAGTGGAGGAGCGAAGGGATTCACATTGATTGGTGTTATTAAAAAACTTGAAGAAATGAATATTATGAATGACATTAAGTACTGGTGTGGAACATCAATTGGATCATTATTTGCTTTATTAGCATCTCTACGATGTTCATCAGAAACATTAACTCAATTGTTTTCCACTTTTTCATATGATAAATATCAATCAATTGATGTATTAACTATGTTGACATTATTTGGTCTTGATAACTTTAAGAAAATTAAAGATTTTATTTTAAGTGTCATTAGAACAATAACACCTAAAATAAATGGTGAAACGTTGACATTTTTAGAACATTATCAACAAACTGGCACAACTTTAATTATTGATGCGGTGTGTTTAAATACTTGTACTAATACTTATTTTTCATGGCAAACATTCCCAGACATGCCTATTATAATAGCAATGCAGGCATCCATGTCTATACCACTGTTATTTACAAGTGTTAAGTATAACGGATTAACTTATGTTGATGGAGGATTAACAGGAACTTTAATAAACATGGACATATTTATTAATAATAAAACAGATGATATTAATCCAGAATCCATCTTATGTATCAACTTATTTCAATTAAATAAAGTATCATGTAAATCAATAGATTCTATTAAAGATTTTATGACCCAATTAACAACATGTGTTAATGATAAAATTATATCATCAGCAGAAGTAATCAAAGGTATTCATATGATTAATATGTTCGAAAATATAGTTGACCCAGTTAGCATATTTAACACTGATCCACAAACATCAAAGTTTTTAATAGACTTAGGATATAAAAAATGTCATGAACACTTTAATTCTCACTAACCACTTTTTTTATTAACGTTTTAATGTACTCTTGATTAATTCCGTCATTAATATTACTATTACCAATTTTAAAAATTTCAATAATAAAAACAGGTTTGTAAAACTTATTTGTGCTTAATATTTTCATGTTTAGTATACTATTAAATCGCATATCATATAAACGTTGTTTCCAATCAGGATCAACTGGTATATAAAGTTCACACGAATATGGTTCTGATTCAGTGTCGTAAATACATTCCAATCTACCTATTGTTTTATACAAGTTTGTATATGCGGTTTTATGATCTTGAAATGAATTCAAATGATAAACAGTATATTTATTCAATGTGTTGGGTATACAATATACTTTGTAAATAAACATTTCTCTGAATGTATATAATTAAAGAAATGTTTATTTACAAAGAAATATCAAAAATTTTATGATCGCATGGTTGCGATCATGATATTTTTGAAAATTTTTATGATCGCAATTATGCGATCATGATATTTTTGAAAATTTTTGATTTTTCGAACAAATTTCATGATATCAGTCTTAATGAGATTAAATGAGTAATAGTACCACATCAAGTTTAAAAACGATGACCGATATGTACTTGACTAAAATACTTTTAGGAGAAGGAAGTGATTCTTTATCTAATTCCTCAACTATATCAGGTATTGCTAAACAACTCATAACGGCAACTGTTATGTCAAGCATTGATGAAATTAAACAATGTGTTGGCAGTTTTTTATCATATGTACGTACATATATTTCAAATAATTATCAATCATGGGGCAAAGTTTTATATAACGCTATCAAAGTCATACTATATGGATTAAAATTACTGACAGGAAAGTGGATTATAACCGGAATTTACAACTTACTTAAATTGACAATCAAGAAAATAAAAAAGTCATTTGTTAATAATGACAAAAAAAGTACCACAATTATACCTCTGAATATTGATAAAAATGAGGCCGGAGTATCAGATCATGTTGTCAAACTTGCTCTCGATAATGACAATATGCTTTTAGTAAAGATCATTGAATATATCAGTCGCAATGGATTTTACAAGTTATCAGAAAAATCAAATTGGGGAATTAATGGGTCATATATCATTGAAAAATGGACTGATATTTCATTTCCTATTCCTATTCCATATTCAGATTTGAATATGAATGTAATAGATTCAGATATAAATGTAACATTATCTAAAATTGAAAACGATCATTTAACTGTTTGTCTTGACGATATGTCCATTAAATTTGCTTATAAAGATCAAAGAAAGTGTTTAATTTCCATTATCACTGATAAAACCACTGATACCATAAACTTATATAAGATCAACAATTTAACTAATGTATCAGTTGCCAATGACATTGACGATTTAACATCAACATTGGCATGGGATTCTGATGTTGTTGCCAAGTTAAAATTGATCAATAGTTTAGAATTAATTGATGGTCTTGAATCAATGTCAGAAGATACAGAACTTGATGATTTTAAAGAATTTACATCATCTTTTACCAGCAAAAAAGCTAAGAACAATAGAGTGTTTGCTTTTTTGAGTTATATTAATAACATATTAATTAGTTCAATGGAATTAGACACTAATTTAACACCAGATACATTCAAGCAAGCTACCAACTGGTACGCATTATTTGGAATTACTGCTCCATCTATGGCATCAACCACTAAACAACCATTATGTTGTAAATTAGGTGCGCAGTTGTCTGTTTTTAATGGATATTTAAAATTAATTGATAAGAAAACTATGAATAAACTTATTCATCGTATATACTGGTCTCGTAATCACGAAACTGTATGCTTTAACAAACCAGAAGGTAGAGATGAAAATGTCAAAGGTGATGTGACTATTAAAGAAGTGACCATCGCATTGAAAAAACTTACTCATGTCAAGTTATCTGTTAATAGTTCAGTTCCATCACATGATAGTAAAATCATTCAAAGTCAATTTGAAGATTTTGTGTTTTTAAAGATACTTGGGCAAAGTGAATCCTATATGGAATTACATCCACAAGAAGTTTACCATATTGAATGTTGTAGATTAGAACATATTGAAACTATTCCTAATCCCGTATTTGTTGAATGGGAGCAAAACATACAATATATCACCAACATGTCCAAAAAACTTTCAAATGATATTGGCGAAATTAATGGCATTCCTATGGTAGGAGTCAGCACAAACCCTTTTTATAGTTCTTTAAGCAAACCGGCGTCCACAAATACTATTATGGATCGATTAGCAGAAACTATCACAGATGTTCCTCCACGAACCATAACAAAAACCACAGTCAGTCGAACAATTAAATCAAATCTAATTAATAACCGAGTTTATAAACCATTTTCCAGTTTATTCCTACATCCACAAGATCACAGTAAAATAACAAATGCTCTGAAATTGTTTCGTGATAAGAAGGAAGTATTACATGATCTGGGATTACCTAATAAATTCTCACTGCTAATGACCGGACCCCCAGGCACTGGCAAGACATCCACTATGTATGCCATTGCTACTAATCTCAACATGCCCATATATTATATTCATATGTATGACAATATGACTTGTGGAGAATTACGAGATATGTTTTATCATATTTATCAAGTCAAGGGTGGTGGCATTGTCATTTTTGAAGACATTGATCTGATGACCAATATCACATCTGATATTTATAACAGTGATGATATGTCCATATCTGAATTACAATCAAGTGATGATTGTGTACTAACTCCAAGTTACTTCTTACAATTTTTAGATGGCGTGTTATCACAAGACAAGAGTGTTATTGTGATGACAACAAATCATCCAGAGAAGTTAAGTCCGGCATTTAAACGAGCAGGTCGGTTTGATTTAATCATTGAATTAGGCAATTGTGATCATACTTTAATTAATACTATTTGCCAACGCGTATTAAATAGAACTATTGAACAATCATTGTTATGTAAATTACCATTGAATTTGAGTCCTGCTACCATTATTTATCACTTAAAGAACTACATTCTAAATCCAGAAGAGTCAATGGAATCTATTTTACTGCCACTGATTGAGTTTAACGAAAATCAATTGTATAGAACTATCGATAAAATAACAACAAAGAAACGCAATGTTATTGTTAGCGAAATTATTAATGAAAATGAGAGTAAGAATGAAATTGAAATTAAGAATGAAAGTGACATTAAGATTAAGAGTGAAATTGAAATTAAGAATGAAAGTAACATTAAAAATGAAGATGAAGATTTAAAACCAATAACAGATCAACCCGATAATGAAAATGAAAATGAAAATGAAGGTGAAGGTGAAGGTGAAATCGAACTCGAACTCACAGATGAAGATGAAATCGAAGATGAAGAAAGTACAACTATAACAAGCGTTGAGATTAAGGAGGAAAATGATTCAAATAAACTACAATTTACAATTTCCAGTGATGACATATTAACTGAATATGATCTACAATGCCTCAATAGTCTATATAAAAATAAAACCAGATTCAATGAAGTAGTCAATAAATATCCACTAATTGGGCACTTTTATTCTAAAATATCATCATATAATTATATTTCAGACAAAGATTTTACATTTAACTTAATGCCGGTAATAGACAAAAAATATGACAAGAAAACAATAGTTACAATTATGAAAAATCTCCTTGATGAATGTGAATGTATGCGGGGAAAAGTGCTTAAAGTGTTAATATCACTCACAATAGCACAAACAATGTGCGATAACTATCAATTTACATTGGATCACGAAAAATTAAGAAAGGCAGTTATCGACAAGTTTTGTGATGACTATACACGTGAAAAAGATATATTATCCAAAGTATTGAACATTTTGGGATATGATTATGTCATGTGGACTGAGTTCTGTAAAATAATCAGTGGCATTTAAATCCGTCCACATTTATATTTTTAAAAGTCATGAATTATTTTAATTAACGATCACTATTCAATGCGAATCTTGCCTCACTAAAATTTATTTTCTTCTTTTTATCTAAGATAAAGTCTTTGACTTTGGTCTTCCCTGACTGAACCCAAACCTTTAACGTAGTAAATGTAGATTTTGGACTTAATGATACTCCAATAATTTCACTATATTTCAATGATTTATTACTGTCATTATTAAACAATGTTTCTCCAATACAATGTGTTGTATAATCACACCAAATTGGATTAATTGTCGATTTAAGATACTTAAATGTCCATGTCCCCGCTCCCTTATTTAAGGGATCTTCCCATATAGGTAAATGTTCTCCTCTCATCAAATAATACATTCCATTTGTCCAATCAGTAAATACATCCAACATAGTTAAATATTCTTCAACATTTTCAATTACCAATAGTTTTTGGTATCCTTTAATACTCCAATCATCACTATCAAATGAATGATAATATAATGACCAATTGTCTTGTAACTTATGTGTTGATATATCACTCATAAGGAATAATAGTGATATATTTCATTTATTTTATTTAATTTTAAGATAAAAATCAAAATTTTATTGTAATTGCGCAAGCAATTACAATGATTTTTGAAATTTTATTGTAATAGCTCGCACGATTTCAATAATTTTAACATTCCCTTCCTGCTTTCGCGGTCAACTGTGATATTAAATTCAATGCCTTAACACACTGTGGGTATGGCAAGTGAGTGCTAATCATTGATAATATGTCTAAATACTCCTCATTTCGACTATTATTCTTAATACGTAATGAATAGTCTCCATAACAACTAACCATATTTAATACATCATCTATGTTATTTGCCATTGATTCAAGATCAATTTGATCTATATCATGTGTTTTAGGTAAATTTAACATCCTTGATAAGTCCATAGACCATTCACTTTCAACTGCGTCAGCATTAATCCAATCATTTCGTGGAATTGTTCTAATGCTTAAATTTTCAAATCATTTCCATCTATTTTTACTAACTTTCCTGCTCGTAAAAGTATTTCATCCATATTACGATTTATATTTGTAATTAAACATATCTAAAATTTAATCAAAATTTTTGATTTTTTGTATTTTAATATATTTAATAATATAGAGTTAAGTTATGGTCAAGTGTCATCAGTGTAAACAAAAAATTTCATTGGTTGAAGAAACGATGTGTTTATGTAAATGTGAGAGGAATTTTTGTACAGCACACAGACATCCAACTGAACATAATTGTACATTTGATTGGAAATCACGAGACGTTGATATTTTATCAAAGAAAATGACAAAATGTGTGCCTCAAAAAATAACAGTAATTTAACTTAAATATAGAAAAAGTTAAGGTTATCGAACATTACAGGACTTGGAATTTTATTGAAATTCTTTGTTATAAATATCAGGCATTCAATGCTATGGAATTAAATAATACATAATAATGTCCTGCCGATCTCAAACACCGATGAATCTTTTTAGTATCTTCTGTTCTATTATCATCACCAACGTCATAAATAATTTTATTAAAACAACCAATCACATTCAAATGTGACAAATCATACAAGATAAATTCTTTCAATATAATTTCCTCACGATATTGAGTGCGATTGAGGATGACAATTCCCTTGACATTGGTTTGAGATAAATTGTCCAATGAACAATGGGTTTGATCACACTTTAACATTAAATATTCTACAGTAGGTGGAAAGTTATTTAAATTATATTCACCTTCGCTGTTCCAAATCATATTACATTTAAACGATAAATATTTAACATTTGGAAAGTATTTAGATATCAATCCATTAAATACAGACACATCCACATCTAAATGAGTTTTTTCCAGATCAATTTCAATACAATGAATGGCAGGATTCCAGTCAGATAAATCAACTGCCTTAAAGATATCAATAATTTTATCAATTCCTTGATAATAATCCCCGCCGATTTTAATCTTTGGTCGAGTTAAAATCTCTACATGAAATATAACATTTGTAATATCTGTCATATGCTTATATATGCTTATATATGCTTATATAAGTCTGTTTCTTTTAAACTAAAATATCCTAAATGTGAACGGATTTAAAGACTAATTGGAATTATTTCATTCGCATCTCCTCCATAGTTAACTAATGCCACATGTTGTAACTGTTTTTTCACTTTCTTTGTTTTTGATTTTTTCTTTGTAGAATCTGAATCTTGTTCAGATTCACTTTGCAAAACTTGTATGATTTTCATTGATGATTGATCGTCTGTTCCTTCTGTTAACAATTCATCATTGTGTAGAGATGGTTGTTTAAACCATGAAATATAAATGGATTTACTTGTAGTATCCCAAAAAGCAGTAAATCCATCTTCTCTTAAATTTTCTATAATATACCTTATTATTTCTTCACTTTTATATAAAGGACATCCAATGACACTAATTGGAGGAACATAAGTACAATCCATTTTCTTATAGTCCTTGTTAAATTTCTCTATTTTTCGATGACACATTTCCAATATTTTATTAAATGTATTTATTTTTACAGACAATCGATTATCATGAACTTGATGTAAAGAATTTATATTCAATGAAGGTCTTGTAGTCATTATATAATATTATTGTTTTTATGTTTAGATTCCAGTTTTATTTATCCTTTGTAGGAATTATTCCCAATTCATGTAAAATTAATGAAGCATTAGCATACATACATGCTTTATTAAACATTTTTACATCAATAACCTTAGTAAATAATTGCTTTGCTAACCATATAACATAATGATAACAATCAATTGGTGAAATTTCAGGCACTTTAGATTTTGTGAAATAATTATAAATAAAATTAAGAACCATCAAATCATTGTCACTTAAATATGTTTGCTTTTTAGTAAATACTTCTGTAAAATATGGTTGCCATTCCGATATTTCTTTTAATTGTCTTAAATAATGAACAATAACTTCTCTATCCAAATGCCTGTCCAGAATTTGCTGTTTTTGGTGTGCCGATAGCACATTAGCATAACAATACATTGCTATACATTCTTTGGAATCCTTATCAACACTATACTGACATGATTCATTAAAAATATTAATAGTATATTGATCATCAATATAAGTTCTTAACATTTCCAACAATGTTGACAAGCGAAATCCATACATATTTATTCCATCAATTGTATATGTTTGAAATTGAATTTCATTGAACAATTTCAATTCCAATTGATTCAGTCGAGACATTGAACATGCCAACAAATATGTATATTTCAAACTGCTTATTAATTTCTTAAAGTTAGGAGGAGGAACATTTGCTTCAATATTAATCAAATTCATAGAATTATCATATAACATATACCCGCTATATTTAACTTTCTTTGGAAATATTCTAATGATGTTATAGACCATGTCAGTATTGTCTAAAACCATAGACGAAATTTTCTCTAATAGATCGAAATTTTGTACAACAGTGATATTATACTTTGGTAATAATTCTGGCGTAGGAACAAACTTTGGATGAGGAACATATTCTTGTCCATAATCATCACCAAATACTTTATGTTTATTACCATCACTTGGTCTATTATACATTTCATCATGTTGTTCAAATGCGAGTCTTTCGGTACTGTTATAATTTATATATGTGCTTTCAATTTCCGGATTAATGTTGAACAAATTAATGTGATTAAAAATATCATTGGTTATTTCTCTTAATGTCCCATCTTCATTAAGTACAATTCCTTTTACTTCTATTTCACTCTTTTTATTATTAAATCTGCTTATTTGTTTACAGATCAAATAATGTAGATTATAAATAAAAACCTTAAACGTTCTATTAATACCATTGTCATCATTTATTGAATATCCTAAATCGTTTTCTTCAAAAATTCGTCCACCTCCACCAATACCATATCCTTTACATGATTTATCAATGTATGAGAAAAACTTCTGTTCAATGGTCATTTTTCTCATTAAATTAAATCCATCTTCATTAAAAGTAATTGGTTGTGTACGAACAACTTCTTCATCAAATTTCTTGATTCCCCATAATATATTATCACAAGGTCTTGGAAATTTTAATATAATATCACAAAACTGCTCACCTGAATAAATAATTTTGTATGGTTTGTCATACATAGTCACAATTTTAGGTTTATGTGGTGATGTCAGTGCTGGAAGCAAATTATCTTCAATGTCTTTGTAATATTCTTGTCCGATAGTAGGTGTATGTGAAATATGTCCCACCTGTGTAGGATGTATTAAATTAACATTGCCACAACATGCTGGAAATATTAAATTAGTATTGAACGGAACTGTACTTATTTGTTTATCTGCCAATGATCCGTGTAAATTCACATATAAATTAACAATTTTATTATGGTCTGTTGTAGTTTCCATAACAGTTATATATTCATCAAAGAATTGTTTTTATGAAAAGATCAAAGTAAATATTTCAGGATATTTTTAAAAATATTTTGCTCGTCAGCAAAATCTATATAATAATTTCAGGCAAATATAATCTTTCATAATCCAATCCAATATAGTTTGATAACCCATTCAATTTTTCTGTCAATAATTGTTTATCTTTTGGTGTAATAGGTTGTACTTTTGCGCCTGATTGTGTCCATACATCATCATTACTTAAAATATATTTTAACATTAATCTAAATGGTTTAATTATCGTGTCCGTAATGTGATTATTGTCATTCAATTCTAAAATATTCTGTACACATTTAGATTCAATTGTTGTACCTGAATGATTTATGGTGTTATTGAAATATATTTCAATAAATCCATTGATTTTTATAGTGACATACACCTGATTATACGATATTGTACGAGTCAATAATATTTCTTGATACTGGAATGTTTCAATCTTATTAATTCCTTCTATGATGAAATGAAACAAGTCTGTGTATTGATCATATTTAAGCGTTCGTGAAGCATGCTGGGATGTGTGAAAAATCCACATAATATATCTATTGTCATTGTGAATTTCTCTAAAATTACCAATATTATTAATATTAGAACATTCCATAAAAATTATGATATTTTAAACATCAAATTGATAATCAAATTTTGATTATTATTTTAATGAATGAAGTCAACTATATAATAATTTCAGGCAAATACAATCTTTCGTCATCTACTCCAATAAAGTTTGATAATTCATCCAGTTTTTTTGTCAATAATTGACGATATGTTGGTATAATAGAGCATAGTTTCACATCAGGTTGTGTCCATATATCATCATTTCTTAAAATATATTTTAACATTGTTCTGAATGGTTTAATTATCATGTCCATAGTGTGAGTATTATCAATCAATTCGATACTTTCAAAAATGCCCTGAACACATTTAAATTCAATTTGTAAACTGATGTAATTTGTGGTATTCTTAAAATGTATTTCAACATATTCATTGATTTTTACAGTGACATGTACATGATTATACAATATTGATGTGTTTCGATATCGTACTGTTTCAATTTCATTGATTCCTTCTATAACGAAATAAAATAAGTCCCTATTTTTATCATAACCAAGTACTCGTGAAGCACACTGAGATGTGAAAAAAATCCATCCAGTTTGTGTGTTGACACTATAATCAATATTAAAGATTTCTCTAAAATTCCCAATGTCATTAATATTAGAATGCGTCATGAAAATTAACTGAGATAATATTTCTAAATGCCAAAGCAATAATCAAAATTTTCAGACTCTACTTATCCTGAACAAATTTAAAATAAATCAAAAATTTAGCAAAAAACTAAAATCGTCCACATTTAGAGATATTCAAATAAAACGAAATATATTAATATAAATGCCCAAACCAGTTCAAAAAACAAATCTATCAAAATAGAATATCACATATATCAAAGAAACAAATCACCAAACAGTGGCAGACAATATGATTAAAAATGGCACACATATAAGTACCTTTTTATCATTGATTCTGCCATAAAAAATATTTCATCTCCTGATCATGCTTTTGCGTACGATTTATATAGTGATGATCACAAACTACGACACATCCAAAGTATGAGGTAAAAGAACAGACTCTCATATGGATTTCATGGTCAAAACTTTATAAAAGAATTGTCACTGGAAATGTTCCACCCATTACAATAACTTCTTTTTCTTCTGGAAATCCACCCATACCATATACATCCAACAGAGTGGTATCAATTAGCACTAATTCTATTGGAATATTTGCTTTGTAAACAAAACCTTTTCCTTTCTCTTTTCCTTTCTCTTTTCCCGCGAATTTTTCTGCGATCGTGATATCATATGTCCAACTTGAAAATATATCAGAAGTATACACGTCGGCATATTTCTTGCTTGAACCACGATATAATGTTAGGAATGCCGGACTTTTATGTTGATGTTGAAAAGTCAATAATTCCGATATGATTTCATCTGTTACCATCGCAGTGTAATCAACATCAATGTTTCCAGTTTGACTTAACCACCCACTTAACCAATTTTCAGTTTCATCTGAAAACGTTTTGTGATATGGTTTTAATATCCTTGATTTTTTATCATCTTTGCTTATGGGCGATGGATTATATGTTCTTTTAATATTCATGTCATTTAATTCATACGTGAATGTTCCCATTTTTATATCATATATGACACTATCACCATTGCGCAAAATAGGTACTATATTATCTTCAACATTTTCAACAAATTCATAAAATTCATCTGCTCCTTTTGATCCTTTTGGTTTTGTTAGCATTAAAACAGGTTGATCATCGTCTTTGGAAAGAGTACTCAATGATACCATATCTGAAATTAATTCAGTCATGTCATTGATGGCATATTTATATTCAAGAATATGTGTTTGTGGTGTTTTAAATTCGTTCAATTGACATTGATACAACGGATCATTATCATAATCATTGATTAATGACATTTTGTTTTAAATATATATATATATATTCAAAACAAATTTAAGAAATCAATAATTTTTAGGATTTGATTTAATCGTCAGTTAAATTCGCCAACATTTAGAAATATTTTAATAATATATCAATTTTATACTTATAATTAAATACATCTATATTATTATACATTAGGAAGAATGATCATTCTTGAATACATTTGGATTGATGGAAATCATGAAATGAGATCTAAAATTAAGGTCATGGCAGATAATGATTTCAGTGGACTTAATAACACATTTCCTCTATGGAATTACGATGGATCAAGTACATCACAAACAGATACTAATAATAGTGAAGTTGTATTAAGTCCAGTAGCATCATACATAAATCCATTTCCAATTTGGAGTAAAACAACCAAGGCATATTTAGTTTTGTGTGATACTTATACATATGATGAATTTGGCAATTTAGTTCCCACATGTACAAACAATCGATACAATGCCAACTTAATATTTAACAAAAATGTTCATATGTATCCATGGTATGGCATTGAACAAGAATACTTTATGATGGCAAATGTCATTAATTTTGATGACAAAGAAATACCGGCATTTTGTGTTGACAACGGATCGGGAGTGGGAAAAGGAGGAATGACATATTTAAGACCACAGAAAAATTACTACTGTGGAGTTGGTAGTGCCAATGTTAAATTTCGTCAATTAGCAGATGAACATTTACTATATTGTGGAATTGCTGGATTGACTGTCAGTGGAAGTAATGCTGAGGTAGCACCCAACCAATGGGAATTTCAGATTGGTCCAGTTGAGGGAATTAATGCCTCAGACCAATTGTGGGTGGCACGTTACATTTTATGTAAATTATCTGAAAAATATGATATTCGTATTTCATTTAAACCAAAACCATTGCCACATCCATGGAATGGATCTGGACTTCATACTAATTTTAGTACAGTTGAAACACGCCAACCTAATGGAATTACTGCCATTCATAAATACATCCAAAAATTAGAACAACAACACCACAAACACATTGCTGTTTATGGAGATAATTCACAAAGACTATCAGGTCAATGTGAAACCAGTAATGCGGAATATTTCAATTGGGGTGTAGGATCAAGAGACACCAGTGTGCGAATTCCAAAGAATGTTTTTATGGAAGGATGTGGATATTTAGAAGATCGTAGACCGGCAAGCGATGCTGATCCTTATTTAGTAACATCAATTATATTCCATTCATGTACTATGACAGATAAATTTTAAATAATAATGGTAGGTAATTGAAGAACAAATTCAGTTTTATCATCATGGTTAATATATTTCCAAAATTTAGCATCTACTAAAAAGCCATATATATCTCTAAATAATTTATCCATCTCATATTTATCATAATCTGGAATAATACCATCCAAACAAATTTTTAACTTTGACTTGAATTTGTCCATAGTACCATCAACCAAATGACCATCTGATGTTTCTAATTCAGTCATTATTTTAATTATTGGAATACCAACATGGTTGTAAGTAGGTTCAAATTCATTTTCTGACATATCCCATATATAGTATAAACACTTTATCATAATTAAGTTGATGTCACTCATTTTACGACGTTAAATTAGTGTTAACTAAACAACATATTTAAATCTGTTCAGGATATTTTAAAATCAAAAATTTTCTTAAAATCAAAAATTTCATAATTCCGAAGACAAAAATTGATTTTTTAATTTTTAATATTATTGTTATTTTTAATATTAATCATGGCAGAAAAAGTCTTTCAACCACTATACACCAAAGCAACCAATGAAAGTATCCGATATTGGACTATTAAAGTAGTTGAACAAGAAGATGGAAGTGCCAAAATCATTCGTGAATATGGTCAAATGGGTGGCAAGGCAATTTTTGCTGAGGGTGATGTTAAAATTGGCAAAAGTAAGAAAACCCCATTTGAGCAAGCAGTATTTGAAGCACAAGTTCTCTGGAATAATCAAGTTGGGAAAAAAGGATATGTTGAGGACTTTAATCGATTATCTAACTCATCTGGTGCGATATCACAATTGACTGCCACTTCAAAACCAGAAGTAGTTCCTCTTATTAATGTAGAAACTATTCCAAAACTACCCAAATTTAAACCATTAAATTTTGCGAAATTAAAAGTAGAAACAAAGGTTGTTCCTGTTGTTCCTGAACAAATTGAACATACTCCTATTAATGCGATCGGAACAAAAGGAACAATAAAAGCATTCAAAGATATGAAATTCCTCCCCATGTTAGCACAAGAATATTTAGAACGATACGGACATGTCAAGTTTCCATGTATGGTTCAACCCAAACTTGATGGTGTTCGTATGATTGCTCGCCGAAATGAAAACAACGAAATTGTCTTTCGCTCTCGATCAGACAAGGAAAAGATCTTTTTTGATCACATTCGTCAAGAAGTCAAGGATTTAAATATTCCACATAATGTATTCCTTGATGGTGAATTTTATAGTCGCAGTTTCCCATTCAGAACCGTTAGTGGATGGTGTAACACCACATTGCCATCATCATACAAAGCAATTCCAATGGACAAATTAAAGACTATGAAATACAACATTTATGATTGCTATTTAGTAGATGATCCCAGTGCTCCATTTGAAAAGCGCTATAAATTCTTACAGGACAATGTTCTACCTCAAATCACTTCAAAAAATATGAACTACATTCATTTAGTTCCATGCCGAATTGCTGAAAATGATGAACAAATTAAGCAAATTCACAAGGAATATATTGATGATAAATATGAAGGATCAATGATCCGAAACACATCTGGAAAATATATGTTAAAGAATCGTAGCAATGATTTACTTAAATTAAAGGATTTCCCAGATAAAGAATATGTTGTGGTCAGATGTATTGCTCCGGAAACTGGCAAAGAAAAAGATTTAATTATTTATGAACTTCAAACCGATGATGGAACTAAATTTACTTGTCGTCCAGAAGGATCTTATGAAGAACGTCGTTCGGAATATGAACGCTATAAGGCAAACCCAGATGATTTTATTGGTAAAAAATATACCGTGAAATACCAAGATTTAGGAGAACATGATGTTCCACGATTTCCAACAGGATTAGGATTAAGATATGATCTATAAATACAAAAATATTGACTTAATAACTTTGTTACAATATAAATATATGTATTGCTACATCAAAGCATGAATGTGTCAAATCCTGAAAAAAAATGATTCTAAAATTTTAAACTGGATCATTTATCATGTCGAACATGACAACGACAATTGATAAGTATGGATATACTGTTGTAACATATCACACGGACGAGACATGTGATGATAAACCAACAATTATCAAATATGATTCAAAGGGGACTAAACGTGTCGAAATTTATCATCAATATGGGAAATACCGCACATATCAATGTGGACCAGCAATCATTAGTTATTATGACAATGGTCAGATTAATACAGAACAATATGTTGATGATGATGGTCATTTACATCATGATAGTCAACCAGCGTTCAGATGGTTCAATGACACAGGAAAATGCGCGGGAGGAGCACACCATAACCATGGAAAACGAATACAATCAAGTTTTGATAGTGAGTTCATTCAATTAAAACCATTTAATGTAATGACTACATTTGTTTTGCCAACAATTGTCATATAAAACGGAATAGAACGGAATGGAATGAAATGAAATACACTTTGTTTAGTTTGGTTATGAATCCACATTTACAAACAAATTTAGATTTTGCTGACAAGCAAAATATTCAGAATATAGATGAGTTTTAAAATATCCTAAACGGATTTTAAAATATTCTGAACGAATTTAAAAGTATTTCATAATTCGATATATACACATTTTTAATACCCCCATGAAAACAATTCTAATTACTGGTGGATGTGGATTTATTGCCAGCAATTTCATCAAGTTTTTGCTCAAAACCTGTGACTATAAAATTATTAATGTAGATCGAATGGATTACTGTTCAAGTTCCAAAAACATCTCCACTAATTTTAATACTGATACCGGTCGCTTATCCCACACTGATCTTAGCAATTATACCTTTTATCGAAGTAATATCAACAATAAGGAATTTATCACTCATATTTTAAATTTCCATGGAATTGATATTGTTTATCATTTCGCCGCTCAATCTCATGTCGATAATTCATTCAACGATTCGATGGAATTTATCAATGATAATATTGTTGGAACTTGTAATTTATTAGAATCATGTAAACAATATGGCAAATTAGAAAAGTTCATTCATGTATCCACCGATGAAGTTTATGGTCAAATTACTGACAGTACTCCTGTTTTATTTGAAGGGTATTATAATCCCACTAATCCATATGCTTCATCAAAGGCATGTGCTGAAATCATGGCAAAATCCTATCAAAAATCATACGGATTGCCTTTAATTATCACTCGTAGCAATAATGTCTATGGATCAAATCAATATTGGGAAAAAATTATTCCCAAATTCATTAAAATGATTTACAATGGAAAACAATGTCCAGTGTATGGAAGTGGAGGAGCACTTCGGAAATACTTACATGTATCCGATGCCTGTAATGGTTTTTACAAAGTCTTAACCGAAGGAGTGATTGGTGGAGTCTATGAAATGGATTCACCTGATGAATTTTCAACATTAGAAATTTTAACACAATTAATTAAAATTATGAAACCTGATGAAGATCCTAATGTGTGGATTAATCGTGTTCCTGATCGATTATTCCATGATTGTCGTTATTTAGTTAATCCAACATCAATGATTCAACTTGGATGGAGACCAGAAGTTGATTTTAACAAGGGATTATTAGATACTATTAAATGGTATGTCAACTATGCTATTCCGTTTGAACATTGGCAAACACGATTGGATTAAATTTCATTATTATTGCTTATAAAAATTTGATTTCATAACTTTAATTTTATATTTTGCTGACGAGCAAAATATTTTAAATATTCAACTGTTATAAACAAATGGATGACGAATATACCCCAGAAAAATTACAAGAATTGCTTGATATCTTAATTACACCAGAAACTATGAAAATGCCTGTTATAATTTTACTAAATAATCGTGATAATGAAACAATATTAAAAGATTATGGTATTTCTACGGCTACACATTTTAATGAACATAGACCCAGAATATTTATAACAGGTATCATGGGTGGTGGCACTTATGGTAATCGACCAAGATGTTTTTTCTTACCAACACTAAATGATGAAATTAAGCAACATTATTTAGGTGCTAAGTTAATAAATAAATTTAAAAGTAAAGGTGCTGGTTTACCAGACAGTCAATTTGATATTAACTATCAATACTATATTTGTGGTTTTGAAGATCTGTTTGATCAATTAATGATTTCGTATGATGATTCCAATCAAGTTAAATTTTCACAAGTACATACAGATACAGAAAACATAAAAAATGCGATCAAATATTACATACAAGTGTTGAAATCCACGCCATCAGGTTGTAGTGATATGTTTTCGGCTCTATGGGGTGTGTTGCCATTTATGTTTGGTCTATATACACGTGATGAAATTAGTTTTAATGATCATGTTAAAGCAAAATTTAAACAAACTGATGATAATATTTATGATAGTGATGGGAAAATTATCGCTACATTTCCTTCAAGCACTGATATAATTTATCCGAACAAAGTATATGAACTTTATGTCAATTTATCATCATCAATACTTAGTCAAGAAAATAAAGGAATTATATTACCAATGGTAATAATTTAAATCCGTACAGATTTTCAAAAAATTGATTTAAATTTTTTGCTCGTCAGCAAAATTTGAATAATTTATATTAAATTTTTTTGAATGTCTCAACCCACCAAATTTACAACTGAAAAACTTGTCAGTGGTTCTTATCATGTTAAATCAATTGACAAAGAAGATAAGTTTAGTATTGATACAATTAAGAAATTTTATGGCATTAATAATAATACATTTATGTTATGATTGAGGAAAATATTTCCCAAACACATCAAAATTATCTACTTCTCCAACATTACCTTTGCCATAAACATTTTTTAGAATTGCGAAGGACACTTCTTTAAAAAATCCATTATATTTTCGTTCATTAAGGACAACTTCACTGAATATTTTTGCCACTATTTCCTTTGGATTATTAAATGCTCCACATCCCAATGCTCCTAATAATACACAATCATGATTATTTTCAATTGCCACATCTAAAATATGACACACTTTGTTATACATCAACTTATAGTAGTTATTGTATGTATAAGCATTTAAAACTGGATCAATTGGAGCACAGGATGCGATAAATGAGAAGTAATATCCTTTGTTAATATTAACATTAGCGTAATAAGTAAAGTTATCTTTTTCACTACGTCTTGACACATGAACTTTGGGTGAATATATCAATTCATTTGCCTTAATAGGATATAAATCTTGTGTCAATGTTTGAAAGTAATTTGACCGACGAAATATGGATTCTTCTTGTGCTATTGCTCCATTTTCAACACCTCCACCAGCATGATGTGGATTTGCCATATTTAAAACACAAATTTTACTGCTCGGATATTTTTCAGAAAGCATAATAGCACAATCAAGAGTATCCATGTTATACACATGAAATTCGGTTTTTATTGTTGGATCTACATTAATCCATGTTCGTGGCATGTACACTGATTTCTTTGAAGGCAATGGTTTGGGCATTATTCCTGAGTTATAGTATTGTTGTGTTTCCACATATATTATCTTGCGATATTCACGAACAAAATCAGTCATATTATTTATAATGTATTATAATTATGTATTTAATTCGTGATCATAATTTCAGTTTATGTTTTTAAACGGATTTAAAACACCGAATGCTTTAAAATTTAGGGTATTTTTCCTGTGTATTGTACAAACATCGAATTCTTTGAAAATTTGAGGTCGTTTTCTTTTTATTAGTAGCGAAAATAAAAAATCAAAGCATTTTAGGTCGTTTTTTCTTCACTATTTATAAATAGCAAATGCTTTGAAGTTTTAGGGTTGATTTTCCTTCACAATGAGCAAAAGAAAAACAAAGGACTAATGCTTTGAATTTTATTTTCGCTATTTGTGAAGGAAAATCAACCTTCCTACAGAGTGCTTTGAAATTTTAAGGTTGTTTTTTCTTCACCAATAGCGAAAATAAAAATTCAAAAGCATTAAGGTTGTTTTTCCTTCACCAACATCAAACGCTTTGAAATTTTAAGGTTGTTTTTTCTTCACAATGAGCGAAAATAAAAATCAAACCATTTAGGTCGTTTTTCCTTCACAAATAGCGATTGCTTTGAAATTTTAAGGTCGTTTTTTCTTCACAATGAGCGAAAATTGAAGGTCGAATTTCCTTCACAACCAACAAAATTATTTTTTTCAGCCTGAAAAACATTTCTATTTTTACAAAAAATAAAAATTCGGGAACTAATTCCTCGGGAATTAATTTATATTTTTTATTTTCAAACCCTGAAAAAAATAATTTTGCCCATTGTGAAGGAAAAACGACCCTAAAATTTCAAAGTATTGTGAAGAAAAAACGACCTTCCTATCGAATGCTTTGAAAAATAATTTTGTTGTTTGTGAAGGGAAAACGACCTTCATTTTTCGATCATTGTGAAGGAAAAACGCCCCTTAATAGCGATTGCTTTGAAATTTTAAGGGTGTTTTTCCTTCACAATGATCGAAAATAAAAATTCAAAAGCATTAAGGTTGTTTTTTCTTCACCAACATCGAATGCTTTGGAATTTTAAGGTCGTTTTTCCTTCACAATGAGCGAAAATAAAATTCAAAGCATGTAGGTCGTTTTTTCTTCACAAATAGCGATTGCTTTGAAATTTTAATGTTGATTTCCCTTCACCATGAGCGAAAATTGAAGGTCGAATTTCCTTCACAACCAACAAAATTATTTTTTTCAGCCTGAAAAACATTTCTATTTTTCCAAAAAATAAAAATTCGGGAACTAATTCCTCGGGAATTAATTTATATTTTTATTTTTCAAACTCTGAAAAAAATAATTTTGCCCATTGTGAAGGGAAAACGACCTTAAAATTTCAAAGCATTGTGAAGAAAAAACGACCTCCCATATCGAATGCTTTGAAAAATAACTTTGTTGTTTGTGAAGGGAAAACGACCTTCATTTTTCGCTCATTGTGAAAGAAAAACAACCTTAATATCGGTTGCTTTGAAATTTTAAGGTTGTTTTTTCTTCACCAATAGCGAAAATTAAAAATCAAAGCACGAAGGTTGTTTTCCCTTCACAAATAGCGAATGCTTTGAAAATTAAAGGTCGTTTTCCCTTCACCGATAGCGAAAAATAAAATCAAAGCATGAAGGTTGTTTTTTCTTCACAAATAGCGATTGCTTTGAAAATTGAAGGTCGTTTTTCCTTCACAATAATCGGAATTTTTAAGGTCGTTTTTTCTTCACAAGGGGCAAAAATTATTTTTTTCAGCCTGAAAAACATTTCTATTTTTCCAAAAAATAAAAATTCGGGAACTAATTCCTCGGGAATTAATTTATATTTTTTATTTTCAAACTCTGAAAAAAATAATT
>Ga0302280_1000073_pt1 | contig 99461 bp, 109 predicted proteins | sample III_Fen_E1_1_FD_198771 | JGI IMG/M metagenome (GOLD analysis project Ga0302280, IMG submission 198771) | Peat permafrost microbial communities from Stordalen Mire near Abisko, Sweden - III_Fen_E1_1 | ecosystem: Environmental > Terrestrial > Soil > Wetlands > Permafrost | place: Sweden: Abisko... | reverse complement strand
TTTTTAGAAACTAATTATAAGTTTGGAAATTGTTTTTATATTTTATTATTTTGTATCAATTGATTTTCGATTGAACGAAGTAAACTTACAAAACATATTTTTTTATTATTTCTATTTTAGTTTTTATTTTTAGAAACTAATTATATTTTATTATTTTTAGAAACTAATTATAAGTTTGGAAATTGTTTTTATATTTTATTATTTTGTATCAATTGAAAATCAATTGATACAAAACATATTTTTTATTATTTCTATTTTAGTTTTTTTTATTTTTTAGAAACTAATTATAAGTTTGGAAATTGTTTTTATATTTTATTATTTTGTATCAATTGATTTTCGATTGAACGAAGTAAACTTACAAAACATATTTTTTTATTATTTCTATTTTAGTTTTTATATTTATTATTTTTTAGAAACTAAGTAACAATTATAAATAGAAATATTAACTTTAATAAAATAATTCTTTATTTAAAATAATATATCTAATAAAAAATAAACAAATGTCAATATCTGGAGATGTCGATGAATTAAAAGGTTTACAGCAAGAAATAAAAAAAACACGCGGGGAACTCAAAAAATTAAGAGACCTAGAAAAAAAATCCCAACTCAAAATCATAAACTTTCTTAAAGAAAAAGACCAGCCTGGTGTAAATTATAAAGGCGATGAAATAAAACTTGACACCAAATTTTCTAAAAAACCTAAAAAACAAGTTATCGAAGATTCTATCGATATATTAGAAAAATACGGTATTAATGACGCTCAAAAATTATTAGATGAACTAGCTCTAGCTAGAAAAGGCGATGATGATGAAATCGATATTCTAAAGATTAACCCCATCGGTAAAAAAAAAAGAAACAAGAAAGAAGCTAAACCGAAAAAGAAAAAAACCACAAAATAATCCACAATTTTTTTATTTGATTTTTATTTTATTAATTTTTATTATTAATAAAATGACAACAACTACATCAACAACCACATCTCATTTCCAAAAATTACCAGACTATTACACAAATATAGAAGAATGTACCAACGCATCAAAAAATTTTAATAAACAACAATCAAATCCCCGTTATAAAAATTTTAATCAAACCGAATTCACTGCCGGAGACGAACAACAATTCAATCTTTATAGAGATACTACAAATAGTCAATCATTACCTATTGACCTTTCTTCAAATATTTTTCAAGATCTTCTTACAACTGATTATTGGAAAGACTATTCTAATCTTGATGGTACTTGCGTTATTAACACCTTTCGTTATATCTTTAATAAATTTAAAAAAGGAATTTTTGTCAAGATACTAAACAATTCCCTTAAAGTTTTTCTTCCTTTTAGTAAAAATAACTTTACCAATGAATGGAGCTCCCAAATTTACATAGATCCACAATTCAAAAATCTTGAAGATTTTATGCAATACATTTTTACCCTAGAAAATAGAAACTTTAACCCTAAAAGAGTTAACAACGATATCACCACTTGGTATGCTAACAATTGTCTTGTAAGACTTGAATATCCCATTAATGAAGGTGATACAAATGTTTCTAACGTAAAGAATATGCTAGAAGAACTTTGTAATTCTAGAACTATCCCTGATATTGAATTTTTTATCAATAGAAGAGATTTTCCCATTCTTACAAAACACCACACTGAACCCTATTATCACATTTGGAACACAACAGATAAACCACTTCTCTCTCATAATTATGAAAAATATTCCCCAATCCTTTCCATGTGTGTTACAGATAATTATGCTGATGTTCTTATACCTATTCATGAAGATTGGGGACGTGTTAAAAGCCAAGAAAATATTTGGTTTCCTAAAGGATGTAAAGTTTATAATACTTTTACAACTTCTTGGATCAATAAAATTCCAACAGCAGTTTTTAGAGGATCTTCTACAGGTTGCGGTACTACAATAGAATCAAATAATAGATTAAAATTATCAAAACTTTCTTCAACCTTTGGTAATGACCAAGAAGATAATATTCCTTTTCTTGACGCTGGTATAACTTCTTGGAATTTAAGACCAAGAAAATTAAAAAATGAAAAATACTTGAAAACTATTAATATTAATTCTTTACCTATTTCTCTTGTAGATAAATTAACACCAGAACAACAATCACACTATAAATATATTGTTAATGTTGATGGGCATGTTACAGCATTTAGGTTATCATACGAACTTAATATGGGTTCTGTTATATTACTTGTTAAATCTAAATGGAAGATTTGGTATTCTGATATGTTAATTCCTTATAAACATTATGTTCCTATTAAGGAAGATTTAAGCGATCTTCTTGATAGAATTAAATGGTGTAAAAAAAATGATGATAAATGCGAAGAGATTGCAAAGAATGCTAGACAATTTTATGAAACATACTTAAATAAAAAAGGTATTCTTGACTATCTACAAAAAACTTTTACAGATTTAAAAAAAGTTATTGGAAACTATCAATATAATGTTAAAACCCCTTTAGAAATACAAACTATTATTGAAAAAGAAAATATATACACTCACTCATTATTTCATCCAGCTATCCCAAATATTTCATCTTTTTCTACATCATCAACAATACTAGAAAATGTTACACCTCTTCCATCATATGCTAGATCATATGGTCTTCTTCAAGCAATACAATGGATTATATCAATAGCTGATGGAGATCTTTTAAAAGTTTCTAAATTTACTAAAAATATCGTTGATACAAAACTAATTTCTATAACAGAAAGAAGTTTTTATAATTTTCCTATAATTTTAAAATCATCTTTAGAAGCTGAAGAGAAGAAAATAGAAAATATCCATGAAATTTTTGTAGGAATGAATTGTATCAATAATCTTATCAAGTATATACCAAATTTTGTCTACACTCTAGGAATGTATAAAACAAAAATTACTAATAATGAAATTGTTTTAAATAGCCTTTGGCCTTCAAGAATAGATGGTATTTTTGAAAAATTAAATGGTCAAACACTATCTGAATATATTAAAGGTAGTACTTTCAACATGAAAAACTTTTTATTCATGGTTATTCAAATATGTCTCTCTTTAGAAATTGCTCAAAATAATTGTTGCTTTGTTCATAACGATTTAACACCTTGGAATATTATTATTCAATCAACTGGTACAAAATTAGTAGAGTTTGATTACATTGTAAATTATGATAATATTATTAGAATCAAAACTAATTTAATCCCTGTTATAATAGATTATGGAAGAAGTCACGTAATATATGAAGGTATTCATTATGGTATTGTCAATCCATATAAAACTAGCAAAATACAAGATATTATTTCTTTAATATTAACAACAGTGTCAGAAATAATAACTTTTCAAACACTTAATTTCGAAGATATGAAAGATATATTTTATTTTTATAATTTTATAACTAATACAACATACTGTAAAGGTAAAGCAAATACTGTAAGAGATATAAGAAATTTTATACAACATGCTAAGAAATACCCAGAACTTATTTCATCTAATAAATATGAGCTTGAAAACAGAACTCCTATGGATCTTGTGAAATACCTATTGGATTATAAAAAATATAGTTTTGAATATGAGAAAACAAATGTATATGTTCCTAAAATGAACAATCATAGTGCTAAAAAAATATATGACAAGTTATTAAATCTTAACATAGAAAATGATGGTATTTGTACATCTTATCCAAACCCAAAAAACATATTTTTTCTATATTATGCTGCACAATCTATATATGATGTTACTAAAAATGAGTCTGTTAAAAAATTTTATAAAGAGCAAATAAATTTATTAAAGAAACAAAAAGATGTTGAACAAAAAATTGCATATGAAATAAAAGGAAATTTTTCTAAATTAGATCAAGAAGATTTTACAGATACTATATTTCTATCTTTAGAAAAATTAAATATATTAAAAGAAAAATATAATAAGATTAAAGAAAACACAAATGATTATTCTGTATATAGAGAAATTATTATAGATGTGTTATTAAATAATGGAGAGTTTAAATTATCAGAAGAAGAAAGAGATACTTATACTAATAATTTTAAAAATTTGTTAAACACAAATCCTGTTAACATAAAAAATAATATTGCAAATATAAAAACATTAAATTTTATAGACGCAGAAATTAATAACTACAACAAAGTTGAACATAACAAAGTTGGCCATAACAAAAAAAGTAATACTATACCATTGTTAGAAAGTAAGATTAATGAAGTTGAAACTAACGAAGTAGAAAATAATTTTATTATAGACATTGTAAATGAAGAAACAAAAATTGCTGAAGAGGTGCTTAACTTACCCTCAGAATTATATAAAGAAATTACCAAAGATTTAAATAATCTTGATAATTTAATTGAAGGACCTAATCAAGATCAGCAAAGTAGAGAAGCAGGAAAATCTGTATGTGATTTAATAGCTTTATGTAATAAATTATTTGGTTTTATGAGATATGAGTTTGAAGAAGATGATAATAATTTACCTATAATATACACCAAATTAACTGCGAAAAATTTAAATAAATTAGGTATAATGAATTATAAAGATGCAAACGATTATGGATACATAAATGCCACATTTTTTATCAAGAACGATAAATTAATTGTAGAATATACAAACACTGATGAAAACCAAGAAACAAAGGTTGTAGAAAATAAATATAAAAAATTAAGAAAATGTTTACTGAAAACAAAATATGATGCTTCATTACATTCATTAAATGCTTTAGGTTATAACACAAGCGTGAAACATTTATATAACGATGCATCAATATTAAAAAATCCATTAGTTACTTATTTTATAAAGAAAACTGACCAGATTTTTAACAAGTTAATAATGAATAATGAAAGCAGTGAAGCAAGCAATATTTCTGATAATGGTGAAATAGAAGCAATCGTTGCAGACCTAGAATATAAAAAATTATTAACTCTTGAAATGTTTAAAACTGATACAGAAAAACTTGAAGAATTGTTAATAAAAGAGATAGGTATTAATTACCCTAAGAAAAATATAAGTGAGAAGGATAAAATAAAAGTAAAATTTCTTATACAAAGTGTTAAAGAATCTGTATTATTATTAAGTCTTAAGGAAGATGTTAATGAATATATAGCGGAATATAAGACAAATAGTAGTGAAATGAAAATTCCAGATAATTCTAATTGGTTAATAAAAGATAAGGTTTTAGTTGGTTAATAAAAGATAAGGTTTTAGTTGGTGCATATCCTGATCCTGAAAAAAATATACCTTCTCAATTAATATCTTTAGGAGTAACTGTTTTTGTATCTTTACAAACAAAGGAAGAAATGAAGCAGTTTAGATCATATAAAGATTATCTAAATAATGATATACGATTTTTAAATTTTCCTATAGAAGATAGAGATATTGCAAAAAATGATGAAGAATTACTTAATTTTATTAAAAAACTTATTGATATTATTAATATAGGAAAAGATATAATATATATTCATTGTTTTGGAGGTAAGGGAAGAACTGGTATAATATCTTGTTTATTGATTTCTTATTTTTATAATAAAACTGGAAAAGAATCAATAGAATATGTTAGAGAAATGTATGATAATAGAGTTGATAAAGGTAAATCAAAATGTCAGAAAATACCTCAAACAAAAAAACAAATTGATCAAGTTTTAAGATTAGCAAAAGATAAAAAATTTTCTTCGGTAAAAGGAGTTGATGTTAATAAAAATTTTGTTATGAATTATATACCGTCTGTTTACGATTATTTAAATATCAATGAACAATTAGCAACATCTAGTATAAACAAGGAAGGTTTACGTCAACGTGGTAATATATATTTGGATAAATATTTTACGTATGATGAATACATGAATATAAAAAATGACACTAAATTAAATATTAATAAATTAATTATAAATGATCCAGACCAATTGGGAAATCTTTCAACTAAAATAATACATCTTAAATTTGTTAATTCGTACAATGAACCTGATGTAATACCTAATACAGTAACACATATTGAATTTGGATATTTTTATAATCAACCAACACCTTTACCAGATTCATTAACACATGTTATATTTGGAAAAAAATATAACCAATCAACACCATTACCAAATTCTATAACACATCTTACATTTTCTCAACAATCTAAACATAATAACAATCCAGAAATAAGCAATAAAGATGAATCAGATTATAATCAACCTACGCAATTACCTAATAAGTTGACGCATCTTATTTTCGGAATTTATTCTAAATATAATCAATCAACACCTTTACCAGATTCAATAACATATCTTACTTTTGGAATAGGTTATGATCAATCGACTTCATTACCAAATTCTATAACACATCTTACATTTGGATCTAGTTATAATCAACCAACTCTATTACCAAATTCTATAACACATCTTACATTTGGTTATAACTATAATCAACCAACTCTATTACCAAATTCTATAACACATCTTACATTTAGAAATAACTATAATCAATCAATATCATTGCCAAATTCATTAATACATCTTACATTTGGATTTAGGTATAATCAACCAACTCTTTTACCAAATTCTATAACACATCTTACATTTGGTTATGAATATAATCAACCAACCCCTTTACCAAATTCTATTATATCTCTTATATTTGGTCATGATTATAATAGATCAACCCCATTACCTATTAAATTAAAATATCTCACCGTCGGAGTAAAATATAATAAACCAATATTTTCTAATACTTTAACACATCTTATTTTTCCAGAAGAATCTAAATATAATCAACCAAATGCATTACCAGCTTCGATAAAACATCTTGAATTTGGACAATTATATAACCAAGCAAATTTGTTACCAAATTCATTAACATATCTTAAATTTGGAGCATTATATAATCAACCAATAGTATTACCTGATACATTAGTGTATCTAAAGTTTGGAAATAAATATAACCAACCAACTCCTTTACCAGATTCTATAATTAATCTTACATTTGGACAATCATATAATCAATCAACTCCTTTACCAAAATCACTTTTATATCTAACTTTTGACAATTATTCTAAATATAATCAACAAACTCCTTTACCAAATTCTATAATACATCTTGTATTTGGTTCTGAATATAAACAATTGATACCTCTACCAAATTCATTAAAAGAAGTAACATTCATGACAACTATTTATAAAAAACTTAAGATACCTTCAACTGTTCAAATTTATTTAAATGATAACGAATAGATATTCGCCACAACAAGTTTAATTAAGTCTATTACAAAAAGGTATCCGATAAACCTAATTTTTAGTATTAAAAATATTAATACAATTGTATTAATATTATAAAAGAAGCAGTATATAGTAATTTTTATTTAGACCATCTTTTTTATAGTTTACTGATAACAATATTAATTAATACATCATATTCCATATTCTCTTTTAAAATTGTCAAAGTGTGTTTTAACAATTTCTTCTTTTGATACCTCAAACGTACTTATAAAATATAATTCTGAATCATAATCACTCATACCCTTACCATTTTCATAATAAGAGAATAATACTATTATTTCTCCATTTGTATAATATACTTGATGTTTAATATTACCAGTACTACTATAATATTCTTCAGTACTTCCATCAATTATTCTATTATTTTTATAATCATATAATTCGTACTTGTCATTTTGTATAAGTATTCCTTCTATTGTGTATAACTGTTTTTTAATTATTTGTTCGTTTTCATTATAGTCCATTATAGCTATTAATTTACCATTGTTATAAAATTTATTCTTTTGTAACTTATTATTAGCATATGTTGATTCTTTTATAAGTTCTGCTGCTTCGTTATAGAATTTTTTAACAGTACCTTCTTTAGTATTACCATTATTATCAGAATTAGTTTGTTCTTGCATAGTTGAATAAAAATTGATAAAATAAAAATAATTTTATCAATTTTTATTATATTCTTTAATTTATGTGTATAATTTGCAGTAAATGTTTTATACAAAACTATAAGATCAATGAACAACAAAAATTTAAAGGAGATTGTTTAACATTATGTGGAAGAGTTATAGAAATACCACAATATATACATATCACATTTAATAATATTACAACTCTTGATTGTTCTTATTCAAATATAACAAAATTACCTAAATCATTTAGCAATCTTACTAAATTACATTGTTCATTCTCAAATATAATAGAAATTCCTGATACTTATGTTAACCTGACTGAACTTGATTGTTCAAGATGTGTTGGAGCTGATGATGTATTATTACCTAATACTTTTATTAATCTTATATATTTACGTCTTAGAAATAGTAAGACTACAACAATACCTAATACTTATATTAACCTTACTGAACTTGATTGTTCATTTTGTCCAAATCTTACAACATTACCTGACACATTTATTAATCTCACAACTCTTGAATGTTCATTTTGTGTTAATCTTACATATTTACCTAATACTTTTATAAACCTTGAAATTCTACGTTGTGATTGGTGTACCAATCTTTTAAAACTACCAGCTACACTTATTAATCTTTTATGGATTGACTGTACAGGTTGCTCTTTGTTGGTAGCTGAAAATAATAAAATGTTTGGATATACAGAATTTATGGATAGTCAAGGTTTTATTAAATATAGTTGGAATACGCATAGTAAAGCAATATCTGTTTGGAGTAATGGATGCAAGTGGTTAAATCATCCTGATACAGATTATAAATTTAATATACCAAACATAAAATTCTTGCAGAAGTGGTTCAGAAAAAACATAAAGTTTTGGATTTTTAAGAGATGGATAAAAAGTGAAGAATGTGTAAAGTGGTTGTATAATCCAAATAGAATAGGTGGTAAAATAAGTAAGAGTAACATTATAAGAAGCATAATGAGCTTACAATCATTAGTAACATAACATTATGTAAGGCATAACAAGAAAATTATAAGTAAATTATAATTTCAGAAATAAAATTGAATTAAAAAATAATAAATTAAATATTTATTATTTTTTAATTCAATAATCATGTGTATAATCTGCGAAAGTCTATATAAATATATACCTGCTTCTTCTATAAAAAATTCTGTTGACTTATTTAACTGTCAACACGTTTCTCGAATACCTGCTATTAAATACGATCCTGATAGTAAATTTAATATGATAACATATACAAGAATTACCAAACTTGATTGCAGTAATTGTATCAATCTTATCGAAATACCCGATTTGCTTATCAATCTTGTAGAATTAGATTGCTCGAAATGTATTAAATTTACATGCATACCTTCTACTCTCATAAACCTTAGAACACTTACTTGTTCTAAGATTCCAAATTTAATGGAATTGCCTACAACACTTAGCAATCTTCGCTATCTTGACTGTGATAAAACAAATATCGTAACAATACCTTCTACATTTACTAAATTAGATACACTTTTTTGCAAGAAATGTCCATATATTATGGAAATATCATCAACATTTATAAACCTACAATATCTTTTTTGTGATAGAACAAATATTACTAAAATACCCAAGTCTCTCACAAGCATTAAACAAATAATGTGTTCATATTGTCCAAGACTTATTGAAATACCAGATAATAATTTTATGTGGCTAGGGTTAACAATAACAGGATCGCCATGGGTGAATCATCGTGATAGTAATAGTGTTGATCTTATAGCAAATGTAGAAAAATTAAAGATATTGCAGAAGTGGGTTAAAAGGAATCTACGGTTTTGGATTTTCAAAAGATGGATAAAAAGTGAAGAGGGTGTAAAGTGGTTGTATAATCCAGATAGAATAGGTGGTAAAATAAGTAAACTTGATATCAAACAAAGCATAACAAAAAAATTATTAAATCAATCTTTGCTTAAATAATAATATAAATATATTAAATGATTGATCCATTTTCAATAACATTGATGGCACTGGCAAGTTTAGGTTCTGCAGCTTTAGTGAGCTATATAGATTCAAGATTAGAGTTAAAACGTATTAAGAAATATAAGGAACATGAAGCTATAACAAAAGCAAAAGTATTTCAAGAAATAGAGAAAATAAATAAAGAGATGGATAACATTGAAAAAACACTAAAGCAACTCGAAGCTAATAATGTTGAAACATCTTTTGAGCAAGAACACCTAACAAAATGTATGAAATATTCGACAATAAATGAATAAATTCTTATTTATTTAAGGTACTGCTTTTAGAAACATAAATAAAATGTTGTTAGAAATATTACTTGATGATAAAGAATATTATTTGTTACATACAGGAGCAACTGGTTCAAAACTTGAAATCAATCTTGATAAACATAAAATAATTTTTCATAAAGATGATTACACAGTATTGAAAATGAAAGTTGGTAATATACTTATTTCTCTTAATGAAAGTGATTATAATAAATTATTAGAGGATAGAAAATTGGTTATTAAAAGTAATTTACATTGTGGTGTTATGATCGGGTTACCTATAAAAAAAATAAATTATGATAATATCAATATCTCTATTGAAAAAATGTCAGATAATGTAAAAACAATGCCATTGCTTAATGAAAAATATAATATTTCTGTAGGTTATGTACCGGTATATTGTTATTCAACTCTTTAGAGAAGTGAGAATCTTGATATAAGTAAATTAATTTAATATTATTGTTAAAAAGATTAACAATAATATTAATAAATGGATGTAGTAAGTTCTGTGAAGTCTGCTGTGCAAACAGTTGTAGAAAATAAAAATACTAATAATGTGGTTGGTCAGATAGATAATTCTTTTGATACTTGTGTAGCAAAAGAGTCGCTATGTGATAGTCCGTTGGTAAAGATGTTTACAATAGGAGGGAAAAGCGTTAGTGATAAACCGGTGTTAGTAAGGACGTACAAGTATTTCTGTAGAGGATGTAATGGGGTGACAGTGACGATGGAAGAAACGCGCAAGGGAGTGAAGTGTAAAAGTTGTGGAAGAGTTGGGTAAATGTTGATAAAATTGTATAATAGTTTTGTTATTAATAAATAAAATTGATTTAATTTTATTTTTAATTAGTTAATCTATAACCATAAAAAATGTGCATTATTTGCGAAAATAAATATGATAACGACATTACTGAACTTGATTGTTCAGGATGTACAAATATAACAAACATACCTTCTGAATTTGTAAATTTAAAAGAATTAAATTGTAGCGGATGTGTAAATTTAGAGGAGATACCAGATACCTTTATTAATCTTAGGAAACTTAATTGTGGTGGATGTATAAAACTTGAAGATCTTTCAGATACTTTTATTAATCTTAGGAAACTTGATTGTAGATATTGTTCCGGTATTATAAATATATCTGAAAAATTTATTAATCTTTTATATCTTGATTGCAGTAATTGTACAAATCTTCAATCGCTTCCTATTTTAAAAAACCTTTTATATCTTGATCTTAGTTATTGTAATAATATTATATACACATCATCAACTTACCCTAATCTTTATGAATTAAAATGTAATGGTTATAATAATAATAATATCTTTCTTATAACCTATAACACTATTAAAAAATTAACATGTATAGCATGTGAATTTTTATCAAAATTACCTGATTCTTTTATTAAATTAGTATATCTTAATTGTAAAGAATGTATTGAATTAACTCATATTTCTGAAAAATTTATAAATCTTAAAGAACTAAATTGCTCAGACTGTTATAATTTATCTAACCTACCAAAAACACTTATAAATCTTGAAAAATTAGAGTGTTATGGAACACCAATTAAAAAAATACCATCTACTTACATAAATCTCAAAGAATTAATTTGCCATGGTTCAGGATTAACAAAATTACCTCATACTCTTATAAATCTAAAAAAATTAGATGCACCACATGGTATAAAAAAATTATCTCATACTTATATAAATCTAGAAGAATTAATTTGTGAAGAATCAGAAGTACTAAAAAAAATTCCTTCTACTTATGTAAATCTTATTAAACTTGATTATGGAGGTTGTTATTTTCCTATAGATATTTCTTGTTCTCTTAACGTTCAAAAATTATCATGTTGTAATAGTGAACATATTTATAATATCCCATTATTTTTAAACTTAAAAACGCTTGAGTGCTGGAATTGTCCAAATTTAATAGAGATTTCCCCATTGTTTACTAATATGACACATCTTTATTGCCAAAATTTAAACATAATAAAAATACCAGATACATTAATTAATCTTACTTATCTTGATTGTTCTATGTGTCCTAATATTCAAAAAATACCTACTACATTAATTAATCTCATAATACTTTATTGTGACCATACCAATATTATAAATATACCTGATACTTTTAGTAATCTGACTCAGTTAAATTGCTCTGGTTGTGAAAATATCGAAAAAATACCTGATGTATTTACTAATATTAAAATACTTTATTGCGATGGATGTAATATAAGTTCGATATCAAATAATTTTATAAATTTGAAAAAACTATCATGCACTGATTGTATAAATTTATTAACTATACCAATTATTGATTATGAAGAATTACAAACGGATGGTTGTATTTGGTTAATCCACCCATATAACGAAGATTTTGATAATAATATAAAAAAATTAAAAGTACTTCAACAATGGATTAGATATAACTTATGTTACTGGAGGTTTAAAATTTGGATAAGTAGTAAAGAAGGACTTGAATGGATTTATAATCCTAAAAACATAGGTGGTAAAATAAGTAAAAATATTATTAATGAATTTGTACAAAAATTATAAGCCATGAAACATACTGTCTAAAAATAATTGATTTTTTTTTAATTTATTAAATTTAATAAATTAAAAATGACTAATTCTCAAAGTAAATCGTGTGATATATGCAAGACAAAGAGTTCATCTATCCCAAATTTTATAAGACACTGCAAAAGTAAAACTCACTTTAAAAAAGAGCTTCTTCAAATAGAAGAAACAATAACAATATTATCCAACTCGTCAAAAAATAAAACAACGATAAAGGAAGAAATGGATAAACTTATAGAAAAAAAGAAAGATATAGAAAGAAGAAGAGATGACCAAATGACAACATGTGAAATCTGTAATTGTGAATATATGAAAGCTAGTGAAAAAGAACATTTTGCAAGTACTATGCATATGGAAAATATAAATCCTTTAATATGTGATGAAGAATATGAAAAAGACCAAGATGATAATTTTAATTGTACGTTATGTAATTTTTCAGCAGATAAAATTCAACGCATGAGAATGCATATGAATTCAAAATCACACATGGACACAAAAATAATAAATGAAAAAAAATATAATAACACCATATTTTGCATTGTGTGTCAAAAAGAAATTATTATTAATGAATTTTTGGTTCATCTTAGTAAAAAGTCTCATATTAAACATTTCGAAAAGGAAAAAATAATTATCATAACAATGATAGAATAATTTATACCAATCCAGAACTTATAGCAGAGTGGGATTTTAAAAAAAATAATGAAAATGATATATCTATAGAAACAATGACAACTGGTATTGATAAAAAGATATGGTGGTTATGTTTAGAGGGACATTATTCATATGAATCGCCTATATTTGGTAAAACTAGATTAGATAAAAAACCTCAGGGATGTCCAGATTGTTGGCTTTTAAAGAAAAAAGATGAAGCGATTGATATCGATATGTATATTGAACAAAAAAATGAACAAAAAGAGATTAGAGAAAATGAGGTATATTGTTTAGCATGTAAAAAATATATTCCAAAAAACGATTGTATGATACATTTTAAAACTATAAAACATGAACATGTTATCAACACAAATATTTTTGAAAAATTTTTCATAAATACACATCCGTATTTATTATATGAATGGAATGAAAAGAAAAATAAACATATAGATATTTTTACATTAACAACAAGTACTCATACAAAAATTCATTGGATTTGTAAAAATAACAATAATCATAAATGGAAAGTTGGTTTGCATCACAGAACTGATAAAAATGATCCTAGTGGATGCAAGGATTGTTTTAACGATACTCAAAAATGTACATTATATGATTCAACTGTAACAAAAAATAATATGACTCTTGGGAAAGAAACTGAAGAATATATAACTAATATTCTAAAAAATTCTGATAAATTTAAAGAAGTATTTACTATTGGATATTTAGCTGGGAGTGCTGATATATCTATTACATTACAAAATGGTGATATTGTTTATTTACAGGTTAAAACATTAACTCAGCAAAAAAAGAAAAAACAATTGTTAGAAAATTCATATTACATGTCATATGATACACTTTATGATGATGATTTATTAATAGCATTACTTAATAAGGAAAGAACAAAATTTGTTGTAGAATTTGCAGGTAATCTAAAAATAGATAGAGATTTAAAGAAAGGTAGTAAAATAGGATTTACATTTAATTCCACTTTATCTAAAAAAAATAAAGATATTATGTTTACAGATGAAAAAAGTTTTTTAAATAATTTGGTATGTAATATACCTAAGTCATCTAAATTTAATAAAGTATGTGATTCAGTACAAAAAGAAATAAACATGCATAAAAGACTTGAAGAATTTTGTTTAAAAAATAATATGACTTTTAAAAGAAATGAAATTAATTCTAATGCGGTAGATTGCTATATAAATAATTATAGAATTCAAACTAAATTTGTAACATTGAATTACCCAACCTCGTCTACATATGGTGTTTCTAATACTAAATCAAATGGTGTAGATAAACAGATTCCTTATAGATTTGATGATTTTGATTTTATGATAGTCGAAGTTGGTGGAGTGAGAGGAGATGATGAAAATAAATATTTAAATAATTTTTGCATAATTTCAACAAAAAAATTAAATAAGAAAAAATATTTACAAAATAAAAAATATGAAGGTATATCTGTTTTTAGTATATGTTCTCCTGAATATTCAGGAGGGCACTGGTCAAAAAAATATTGGAATTATATAAAAAAATTAAGGAAGATTAAAAAAAAATGATTTTATTTTTATTTATTATTAAATAATTAAAAATGACTGATAAAATAATTTGTCCAGTTTGTTTGGGTATTCCTATGCTTATAACTTCTTATAAAAAACATACAGGTAGACCAATTCACTTAAAAAATTTATATAACAAAGAAAATAACATTATTATTGAAGAAGAGAATGAGCCAATTGATGAAGAAAGTATCAGTGAAGAAAAAGTTGAAATAGATACTAATGGATATGATGTTAAAAAAAATCAAAGATTCTGTTTCATATGTAAAAAACCTTATAATAAGTCAACTTTCACTGAACATGAAAATTCAGGAATTCATCAAACAGCTATTATAGAAGGACCTACTGAAAATCGTTTTATAAAAACACATCCTTATTTAATATGTGAATGGGATAACGAAAAAAATGGAGAGTTTGATATTAATACTATCACTTATGGATCTCAAAAAAAAATTAATTGGGTTTGTAAAAAAGATAACCATATCCATGAATGGATTGCACGTTTAGATCATAGAACTGGTAAGAATAATAGTTTATACAGTTGTTTAAAATGTAAAAACAATAGTAATGATAAAGAAGATATGTTGACTTGATTATAAATCAATTTATTTATAAATAAATTGATTTAAAAAAATTTTTCGATCTATATTTTTATAATAATATTAAACTTGTTTTAGAAATATAAATAATATTTCTAAAAATAAAACTTAAAATACATGTGTAAAATTATAATATATTTTATGAAATAAAAATAAAAAACTTTCTCTTGTTAACAATAAATATAAAATAAAATGTCAGCAATTTCTTTAGAAGCCGCAATACGTACATGTAAAGTAGACACTGCCTACGCTAATAAAGTGCAGTCAGATCGCTTCTTAAATCCAGACAACATGGTTTGCCCCATATTTAATGGTTTAGATACTTCGGGTCGTCAAGTCTGTCCAGATTCTTTTATGACTAAAACCGCTGGTTGTAACAGTGCAGAAGATCGTGTGGTTGTTGAAAATGACTTGAGACCTCAGTATATGGAATACATTAACCTCAGCGCGTCAGGTATAAATGCAGATATATATGGCAATACAGTTGACTGGAATGCAGAAGGGAAAGCTAGCAGAGAATTGGATGCTAAGAATAAAATTACTGGAAACTTTGGTGGTCAATTTAGAGCAACTAATTATCCCTCTTGCGGATACTATCCGTATAATGAAGCAATGGCGCAAGAAGCTAATGCAAATCGTCAATCACAGTCTCTGAACGAAGGATTCAAAAGTAACCAATTCAAATCTGCTGCAGGTTTTTAAATATTATAACATCATAATAATTTAATTTATAAAAATAAATTAAATTCAGTAAATTAATATTATTGCAATATTTCAACAAATAATAAATACCACATGTTATAAAATAAGTATAAGATATTATTGCAATCTTCAGCATATATTAATTAACATCACCTACCCTTATAATCATATTTATTCTTATTCCTTAGAAACACTATAAAAAAACACAACACAAGAATTGCCACAATCATTACCAACACTGACATGTAAAACCCAGCCGCAACAGTTAAAGAAGAGACTCTGCAAGAACTTTCGAATTTGTCTTCTGGTAAGGCTGAGGTTCTCATTCGTTGATAAACATTTATTGACCAGGCCATTGTTATTATCAGTACAAGTGTTAATGTTAATACTAATGATAGTAATACATCCATCTTTATTATTCTTATTATTAAAATATTATAAATAAGAATATTAATTCTTATCAACATATTTTTTTAAAATTTTGTACACACCTGATGGTAACCTAAATAAAATTGATTTATTTAAAATTATTAATTTAATCTTATTATTATTATGTCTAATTCATTAATAAAATTAATTAAATATTACCATCACAAGCCGTGGAATTGGTATGATTTAAGTAGTAATCCAAACATTACTTTTGATATTGTAAACACTTACCCTGACAAGCCATGGAATTGGTGTGATTTATGCCATAACCCAAACATTACTTTTGATATTATAAAAAATAACCCTGATAAGCCATGGGATTGGTATAGTTTAAGTTGTGATCCAAAGATTACTTTTGATATTGTGAATGCTTATCCTGATAAGCCATGGAATTGGATTGGTTTAAGTCTTAATCTAAACATTACTTTGGATATTATAAAAGCTTATCCTGATAAGCCATGGAATTGGTCTAATTTAAGTTATAATCTAAATATCACTTTTGATTTTATGAAAACATACCATTATAAACCATGGGATTGGAATGGCTTAAGCCGTAATTCAAACATTACTTTTGATATTGTGAATGCTTATCCTGACAAGCCATGGAATTGGGTTTCTTTAAGTTATAATTCAAATATTACTTTTGATATTGTAAATTCTTATCCTGACAAGCCATGGAATTGGAATGGTTTAAGTAGTAATCCAAACATTACTTTTGATATTGTGAATGCTTATCCTAATAAGCCGTGGGATTGGTGTGGTTTAAGTTGTAATCCAAACATTACTTTTGATATTATAAAAGCCTATCCTGACAAGCCATGGAATTGGTATGATTTAAGTAATAATTCAACCATTACTTTGGATATTGTAAATGCTTACCCTGACAAGCTTTTGGATTGGAATAGCTTAAGCCGTAATTCAAACATTACTTTTGATATTGTAAAAGCTTATCCTAACAAGCCGTGGAATTGGAAAGGTTTAAGTCGTAATCCAAACATTACTTTTGATATTGTGAATGCTTACCCTGATAAGCCGTGGGATTGGGGTAATTTAAGCAATAATCCAAATATTACTTTTGATATTATAAAAGCCTATCCCGATAAGCCGTGGGATTGGTGTTGTTTAAGTTTTAATCCAAATATTACTTTTAATATTATAAAAGCCTATACCGATAAGCCGTGGAATTGGCGTTATTTAAGTAGTAATCCAAATATTACTTTGGATATTGTGAAAGCTTATCCTGATAAGCCATGGAATTGGTATCAGTTAAGTTGTAATAAATTTTTTTATGATGAAAGGATACATTTTATTAAATTAAAAAAAATTAGAGCTAAGGTTAAAGTATGGAAAATTAATAGATACAAGCTAACATTATTAATTAAAACAAAGGCTTTTTGTGAATGGTATTATCATCCCGATAATATTGGCGGTATAGTAGCTAAACAAAGATTAATTAATTTATTTTAGCCCGTAGGATAAGTGAAGCAGCAAAGAATCCTATGGGTTACATACTAAAAACTAATTAACAGCAATAAACTTAAGTTTAGAAAAAAATTGATTTATTTAAAAACTAATTATTCAAAATGTAAATTATTCAAAATGGAAACAACTAATCAAAATACTAATCAAAATACTAATCAAAATACTAATCAAAATACTAATCAATCTTTAGACTTAGATGCTTTAAAAAAAGATATCAATAGACTATCAACTCTTCATTCATGGTATAAACATTTATCTCTTGGAACTCCTACAACATTTTATTGCATTCCTGCTATTGGTGAACAACCAAGAAATACAATTCATCCAAGTGTTGATGATAAAACTGGTATACACTGGTATTTTTTTAATATTGAATATGATCAAATAAATGATCCAAAAATACGTGAAATTGTTGAAACACATACATTTACACTTAATCCATTTTTCTATCATGATATATACACTAATCAGTTAGGTGAAAAATCAGCCCATGGTTCTAATTTCATTTATCGTATAAAAAATATTTTTGAAAAATGGATTAATAATAACTATCCAGACATCGCAAAAGAATTACTTCCTCATTTGTCGAATCATTCAACTTATGAACGATCAGAACATTTAATAGCTCAAATATTTGAAGCAGAGTTTGAACGTATGTCAAACAATATTATATCTGCTGCTACAAAGGTACATGAAGAATTAAAAGCTATTGGTATAACAGCAGTAGATTTAACTAAATTGGTTTCATTATAAACCTAAAGAAATTATTTTCCTATTTTGTTGAAGAAGAAATAAAATTGATTTTATAAAAAATTTTATTTCTATTATTAATCAAACTTGCAATGACTAATTTACCAGATTATACTTTAATATTAAAAGAAAAATTACTTGCTGAATCTATTGAAAAAGATAGATTAAATCAATTGGAAAATATTAATCGACTTTCTATTCGAGAACCTAAAAAACGACGAATTAAAAATCCTAATCGTCTTTCTAAACCTGACATAAAACCTGAGAAACCACTATTACAAACATTTATGGAAAAAAAAGATTATAGCCTAACTAAACGCGAACGTCAATCAAATCGAACATCATATGCTGAAATATTATCAGGCTGCTATAATTATAAATGGTGTTAATAAAAGAAATAAAATTGAATTATTAAAACTTTATTTCTTTTATTAACAAACTTATTAAACAAAATGGTAAACTTCTCTTCTTTATATAACACCTCGATTAAACAAATTATTATTGGTGGTTCTTTATTAGGAGTATGTACACTTTTCTCTATCAGAAATGCGCCAAAAATTTTATCTTACATAAAAGATAGATTCTATGATTACAGGTATGATTACAGGTATGATTACAGGTATGATCCAGAATTTGGTAAAGTACAAATTTGGCAACATCCTATTAAGTCTGATCGGCTGTACGCGATTAAATATATTGATCCAAAAGAGATTGGATATAATTACGAAACACAAGGTTATGCTAAATATTATATGTATCTTCTTGATGATGCAAAATATATTGTATCCGAAAATAGAAATGTACGTTTATCCAAGTTAGAATTAGTAAGTCTTTGCGAAATCTTAAAAGAAGATGGTTATATTTTATCAGAATCAAAGGAAACTGATTTATCTAAAATTTCTAAACTTCTTGAGATCAGCTTTACCACTTTTTAGAAAACAATAATTTTAACTGAGCCATAGGATACTTTTGGAGAGAAACTAAAATATAAATTATAATGCTTCATTTGCATTACATGTTAAACAACAATAATAAAAATTGATTTAATAAATTAATAAATTAAAAAATTAAAAAATTATTAAATCAATTTTATGTCTAATTCATTAATTAAATTAATTCAAGCTTACCCTGATAAACTATGGAGTTGGTGTGGGTTAAGTCTTAATCCAAACATTACTTTTGATTTTATCAATGATAACCCTAATAAGCCATGGGATTGGTTTGTTTTAACCAGTAATCCAAACATTACTTTTGATATTGTGAATGATTATCCTGATAAACCATGGGGATGGGGTTGTTTAAGTAATAATAAAAACATTACTTTTGATATTGTTAAAGCTTATCCTAATAAACCATGGGAATGGGGTTGTTTAAGTAGTAATCCAAACATTACTCTTGATATTATAAATGATTACCCTGACAAGCCATGGATTTGGGATTGGTGTGGTTTAAGCAGTAATCCATACATTACTTTTGATATTGTTAATGCTTATCCTGAGAAGCCATGGGATTGGAGTGGTTTAAGTCGTAATCTAAATATTACTTTAGATATTGTAAAAGCCTATTCTGATAAGCCATGGAATTGGTATAGGTTAAGTAATAATCCAAATATTACTTTTGATATTGTAAAAGCCTATTCTGACAAGCCGTGGAATTGGAGTGGTTTAAGCAGTAATCCAAATATAACTTTTGATATTGTTAATGCTTATCCTGATAAGCCATGGGATTGGATTGGTTTAAGTAATAATCTAAACATTACTTTTGATATTGTGAGAGATAACCTTGACAAGCCATGGGATTGGGGTTGGTGTGGTTTAAGTCGTAATATTAATATTACTTTTGATATTGTGAATGCTTATCCTGTTAAGCCGTGGGATTGGGATGGTTTAAGTCGTAATCCAAACATTACTTTTAATATTATAAAATCCTATCCTGACAAGCCATGGAATTGGGGTGGTTTAAGTAGTAATCCAAATATTACTTTTGATATTGTAAATGATTACCCTGATAAGCCATGGGATTGGTATAGTTTAAGTAATAATAAATTTTCTTATGACGAAAGGATACATTTTATTAAATTGAAAAAAATTAGAGCTAAAGTCAAAGCATGGAAAATCAATAGATATAAGTTAACATTATTAATTAAGACAAAGGCTTTTTGCGAATGGTATTATCATCCTAATAATATTGGTGGTGTAATAGCTAAACAAAGATTAATTAATTTATTTTAGCTCGTATGGCAAAGCAAGCAACATACAGTAAACCACAAATGACAGACATGATTATAATACAAAAAACCGGTTTTATCAGAATCAAAGGGAATTGATTTTTCTAAACTTTAGAATAGACCAGCTTTAAGAAAACAATAATTTTAACAGGGCAAATTATTTGATAAAAAATAAATAATAATAAAAATTATTAACATGGAATACTTATTCGGAGAAGAACTAGCAATATTTTTACAAAAACAAGATATTCCTTTATTTAAAATACCTTCTGATAAAGAAATAGCTGAATTTATTAAGCAAACTGAAGGAATACTTTCACCAGAAATATGTAAATTATTAAACATAGAATACCATCAAACTGATTCTCTTCCCTTGCTTCGCTTACAGGCTAACAATAATAAAACTTATACAGGTTCTTTAACAATACAGCAACAACTATATGTTATTCAAGACTTGATAAATTAGAGAAAGATTGGTTAAAACTACTACGAAAAATTAAATTGATTATATTTTTATTTATATAACCAATTTACATAATCCTATTAAAAAATGTTAAAAAATACAAATGCTTTAACAATAGCTTTTAACTATATACCAACTATTTATGAGTTTCTAAATATTAGTGAACAAATTAGTATATCCTTTCTAACAAAGGATTGTCTACGACAACGTAAACATATTATTGTACAAAAATTTCCTACATGCGAACAATATAATGATTTGTTACTATCGTGTTGTAAATTTAATATTAATAAATTATTTGTTAAAAAGGTTGAAGATCTTATAACTTTATCTAGAAATGTATTAAATCTAAAGTTTGATGTTAATTTTAATAAATCTATAGATTTACCAGAGTGGATACAAATTATAGAATTTGGTCATAGTTATAATCAACCTATTATATTACCGGAATCTATAACACATCTTACATTTGGAATTTATTATAATCAACCAACTAAATTACCTAGTAAACTAACACACTTAATATTTCAAGAATATTCTGAATATGATCAAGTAACTGAATTACCTAATAAACTAACACATCTCACATTCGGCAGATATTATAATCAACCAACTAAGTTTCCAGATACCTTACAATATCTAACATTTGGAGAAAAGTATGATCAAAAAACATCATTACCAGAATCATTATTGCATCTAACATTCGGAAGAAATTTTTGTCAAAAAATTGTATTACCAAACAACCTAACACATTTAACAAATTTTAATCACCTATCTTCTTTTGTACCAGCACATTTACCACATTTTGCACATAAAATAATAAAATTACCAGATTCTATAACACATCTTACTTTTAGTGATTATTTTGATGAACCTGTAGAATTACCAACATCACTTACACATGTTACATTTGGAAGAAATTTTAATCAAAACATTAAATTACCTGATAAAATAACACATCTAGTATTTGGAAATATGTATAATCAACCCATGCAATTACCCTGTGAACTAACACATCTAGTATTTGGCAATGAATATAATCAAATTACAACATTACCTCAAAAAATTAAACATCTTGTATTTGGAGATATGTATAACCAGTTAACTTTTATACCAGATTCAGTAACACATCTTAAATTTGGTTATAGTTATAATCAATCCATAATGTTATTATCAACCCAGATGGTAAGCGAAGCAAAATCATTATATCTCAAGTTTGGAACATGTTATAACCAGTCAATAAAATTACCAGATTCTATAACACATTTAACGTTTGGGGAAGATTATAACCAGTCTACAGCATTACCCAGTCAATTAACTAATCTAGAATTTGCTAAATATTCAAAGTATAATCAATCACCAGAATTAACAAAACATGTAAAATATATTAAATTTTGGTAACTAATTAGTTTTTATTATGTTGAATAACGTCTGTTTGTAACAAAAATAAAAACAGCAATAAGAAGAAAAAGTATGAACACTGCAATATAAAAAACAAAGCTATATTTCTTCTTATTAATATTATCAAAAAATGAAGGAACTTTTTCAACATTCATAGCATTATTACCCCCAGGATAATCATTAGACCCATAACAAAAATTATTAGCCCATTTCCTGGTATCTGATAAACACACCTGAAGATTTCCACATCCTTCATTAATACACACATCTAATTCTCCGGGATAACAATCATTAACTTTATGTTTACTGCTGCACTGTTGCCAAACATCTAGACTAGTTTTATTATTACAATTAATACCAGTTGTAGCTGTAGCACCTCTGCATGTCACAGGGCAATAAGAAGGCCATAGTTTTTGATCAAAACCACAATCGGTCATTGATTGTTTGCACACTTTATTGCATTCTATTAAATTTTTTGTACCGCATATTTTTTGAGCTAAACAATCATTGGTGTTACTGTTGTCAGTCATTTATTATTTAATTTATTTTTTATAAATTAAATAATTTTTAATTATAGGAATCTATTAAATTTTTTATTTGTGTGTTAAGAAATGTGAAAGTCTTTGGAGCCAATTGTTCCAATTTTGCTAAACCTGTACCAAAACCATTTTTAGGTATTACTATGGCTTTATAAAGCTTACCTTTTTCTTTAATATTATTAATGGCTTTAGTAATCTTTTCACAATTTATGATGTATTCATCATCAGTATAAAAAGATTTAGGATTATTACTTGGATATTTTTTAGTTGGAATACCAATAGTGTTAATCTCATCTCTAATAATAGCTTGGCCACCTTTACCACGTTTTACATCATTATCACCGTATACCCAGAGATATTCTGGATTATTTTTGATATCGTTAAGAGTCCAGAAATTTTCGAAAATAATTATTTTAGACATTTTAACTGTTAAAATAATAATATTATTTTTCAATTAAATATGTGTTAAGTTATTTAATATTTTAATAATATTAAATAAGATTGAGAAATTGTAATGGATTGTTTATTGATTCGTTATAGAATCAACTATAGTTTCTGCGACTTTATGTAAAGTTTTAATAGAACGTAAATTGTTTTCCAATGTGTCAATTACTTTACTATCAGCAGTAAATGTTTTTAAAATTTTAACAGTTAATATAGTACTATATGCATCTTTTTGTGTTATAAGTTGATTATTATTTATAGCATTTCTGATAGAATCTATAGAAGAATTTTCATCTTCATGTATTTTTATATTATGATTATCTGTTATTGCATAATCTCTATTGAGAAAATATAAAAAATTACAGTCGTGATTTAAAGATGAATTGAAATGGCTATTATCATATGAAACATTCACTTGAATTATTTTTTCCATTATTATTTAATCTAATATTAAAATATTAAATAATAAATTCAATTATACAAATAACAAAAACTCGAAATAGAAATAATAAAAAAACAATTTCCAAACTTATAATTAGTTTCTAAAATATATAAAACTAAAATAGAAATAATAAAAAATATGTTTTGTATCAATCGAAAATCAATTGATACAAAATATAAAAAAACAATTTCCAAACTTATAATTAGTTTCTAAAATATATAAACTAAAATAGAAATAATAAAAATATAAAACAATTTCCAAACTTAAGTTTACTCTGTTAATTAGTTTCTAAAAATATAAAAACAATTTCCAAGTTTAATTAGTTTCTAAAAATAATAAAATAAAACAATTTCTAAACTTATAAATAAAAATTGATTTTGTTATTGTAAAAAAATAATAACAAAAATATATTAAACATGTCAAAATTAAAAATTGTTGAACATGCTATAAACACCAACGATCAAGAACTTATCGATAACACAAATAAGACAATTATACCATTTGTTAAAAACATTACCAGTAATTTACCAGAAGTTGAATCGAAATCTGTTAAAAATAACACATCAAATAATGATTACTCTAAAGAATCATTGTTTGATGGTGTAAATATGTCATTTTTTGAACAATTTTTTGAAAAAGAAGAAAAGGCAACTCATAAAGACTCTACTATTAAAAAGGTTACCAATTGTTCTCATACCAATATTATTAATGAAAATAATATCATTTCATGCATCGAATGCGGAGAAGAGATATCAAAGGCTGTAACACATGATAAAGAGTGGCGTTATTATGGTGCAAATGATAGTAAACATACAAAAGATCCTAATAGAGTCCAATCAAGAAAGAACGATGAAAGAACTATTTATAAAGATGTAGAAAACATGGGTTTTGGGGAAAAGATTATTTCTATTGCTAATATAATCTATTCACAAGTTACTGGTGGGTTAATCAAGAGAGGTAATTCTAGAAAAGCTATAGTTTTTGCATGTATTTTTCATGCCTATAAACTATCTGGAAAACCACAAACACATGATAAGCTTATCCAAATTTTTTCATTAACAAGAAAAAGTGGGTTAGCAGGATTAAAGTTTGTTAACCTGAATTCACCAAAAGAATCAGAAATACACACAACTTACATAACACCAATAAATCTTATCGAAGATATTATGAATAAATTCAAGGCCACCGATGAACAAAAAAGAGAAGTTATAGAACTCTATACTCTGATCTCAAACAAATCTTCTAGGTTAAATCGTGCAAGACCTCAATCAGTGGCAGCAGGGTTGACATTTTATTGGATTTGTAAAAAACAAAAGGATATTTCTTTAAAAGAGTTTACTAAACAAGCAAATCTATCAGAACTTACTATTAATAAAATGTCTAAAGAAATAGGAGAGATTTTGGATATTAATGAAAGTGCTGAAGATAAAACGTTTTTAGTCAAACAACGCAAACAAAAACTTGATAAAAATATAGATGTTACGGTATAACTTTTTTAATAATTATTATAACGGTTTTCAGCATATCTGGCTCCAAAAAAGTATACACAATATGTTAACACTAATGCAACAATAAATGAAGCCATTTGTACATTACTTTGTTTTGTGCTTGATGTGCCATTCCAATCAGGGAAGTTAGAATTAGTCCATGGGTTACTTTTACAAATACTATATCCTATTATACTATACAATACAGAATATATAACCACAGCTACAATAAATAATACAAATCCAACAATAAGTAGATCATCTTTCATTTATTATAAAAAATAATAAATATTTTATTTGAATTTTAAAACAATAAAAAATTGTTTTAAAAAATGTCTAATAATAATGAAGAAACACAAAAAATTGTTACTGAAGAAGTCACTAGAGATTATATCAAAGATCTTTATATCATGAAAAATGATTATTACAATAAGTATGAGGCATTAAAAGAAAAAATACATACTCTTGAAAAAATTCTTCAATCTAAGTGCGTTCATACATGGGATATTGATCGCGATGCAGATTATTATCATACAAGATACGAATGTAAAAAATGTGGCGCGTATAGATAGTTTAACTACTAAAGAAGAAAATAATTGAATTTTTTAAATATATAAATATTAATTTAAAAATGAATGTTATCAAAGGATATAAAATATTACCTTCTAATTTAAAATGTAGATATCATCAATATAAAATAGGATTAAATATCCATTATGATTATGAATTCAAAGCATATATAGAATTAGGTGTATTAGGATTACATTTTTGTCTAAGAGCTGTCGATTGTTTAGTATATTATCCTTTAAATAAAAATAACAGATATTTTGAAGTATCGGCTATAGATACAGGGTATTTTGAAGTATCGGCTATAGATACAGGATATTTTGAAATAGATACAGGAAATATATATCAAAATAAAGTTATTCATGGTGATAATAAAAGTGTTACTAATAATTTATATTTAGATAAAGAATTAACAATGGAAAAGTTCGCTTCTTTATGTAATGGAACTATACATAGAGATACTTATTACGGTAAACGTTTTTTAAACCGTTATACTTATGAAATAAAAAATGGTAGAAAACATGGCTCGTATTCAATTACTGATTCAATCACTGATTCAGTTTTTAATATTAAAGGTTTTTATTATAATAATGTATTACATGGAGAATGCGTGGCTATTTACTTTGATGGAACTAAAGAAGTTAGAATTTATAATCATGGAAAATTAAGTTTCTCTCAACATTATAAAAAGAATGGAGAAAAAGAAGGTGTATTTATGAATATATTAAAGAATATAATACCTACATCTTTTGAATAAAAATTGAAAAGTTTAAATAATTTTTTTAAATATTTATCAACTATAAAATGAATGCTATAAAAAATCTTTATGATATACATGTAAGAAAAAATTATCCAAATAAAATTTTTAATGAATATGAAATAATAAAACATGAGCGTAATGATGGGTCTTCCTCATATTCATATGATTATGATAAAGTAAGAATACATTTTTATTACACGAATATTTGGTGTAGTTATAATTTTGATTATTTGTCAAAATATAATGTCTATGTAGACAATATACTAGTTATGGAATCTCCATTAATTTCTGAATAAAAAGTTATTAATCTCTTTAATATACGCTGATATTTATACTAATTAACAAAAATTATTAATATTGATTTGTGATATATTTACGTCCGAAAACGTAAATTACAATTATGAACATTAATGTAACTATAAATGAAAATAGTTCAACATTAAATAGTTTTTTACTAGAACTACCATTCCAATCAGGCCAGTTTGATGATACCCATGGGTTGCTTTTACAAATACTATAACCTATTATGCTAAATAAAATAGGATAAAATATTACAAATATGAAAAATATTATAACTCCGATCATAATAGAATCCATTTATTGATAAGATAAATATTATTTTTTTAACTATTCAAGAACTGACCCCAATTATACCATAAAAAATAAGATATTAATATTCCTATAAAAGCACCAATAGCTGCAAATATTACACTCTTTTTAGGACCTGAACCAATAAAATCGCCAATGATTGCTAATACTATTATTAATAATGCATAAAATATAAAAACTTGTGATCTCTTAATTGTATTTGTCATATTAATTTATTTTAAATAATTATTTATTTAAAATATTATTATTATTACAAAAAAATAATGCAAATTGATAAAAAACTAAATAATAATCCCTTAAATATTGCTTTCTTAACACCTCATATAGACGTTAGAGGCACATGTATCGCTTTATATGACTATGCTCATTATAATGAAGAAATATTAGGTAATAAGTCTACTATTTTTGTTCCTCTTGTTAATTTACCTACTAATGATTATGATGTTACTGAAAAATTTATAAAAAGATTTGGTGATATAGTTTATTATACAGACTTTGAAGAACACCTAGATGATTTTGATGTATTATATGTTATAAAATATGGCAAAAATGATGGGGTGTATTCAAAAAAAATAAAAACATGTATCCACTGTGTTTTTGATATGTCTGAACCACATGGGAATGTATATGCTGCCGTTTCATCAACACTTGCTAAAAAATTTGGTAGTGATTTATATGTTTCTCATATGGCTGGATTAAAACCCAGTAAAACTAAAGAAAACATGAGAAAAGAATTAAACATACCTATAGAAGCTACAGTTTTTGGGAGAATTGGTGGAAGAGATACATTTGATTTAATGATTGCTAAGAATGCTATAATAAGAGCTGTAAATTCATATCAACATATTTATTTTATATTTGTTAATACGCCAATATTTTATGTGCATCCTAATATAATACATATAGAAAAAATAATAGATCTTGATGAAAAAAATAAATTTATATGTACTTGTGATGCTACAATACATGCTCAAAGTTTAGGAGAAACACATGGGCAAGGGTTATCAGAATTTTCTGTAAATAATAAACCTGTTATTACATATGGGGGAAAGGTTTGGAATGATCATTATAAAACTATATTAGGTGATGACGGTGCGATATATTATTATAATGAGGAAGAATGTTATGAAAAGTTAATATATTTTAATAAAAAGGATTATGAAAAGAGAGATAATAATTATTATAAAGATTATATGCCAGAGGTAGTGATTAAGCAATTCGAACAAGTGTTTTTAAAATAATTTTAAAAACTGTTTTTATTTTGTATTATTTTTATATTTTATTATTTTAGAAACTAATTAACAGCGTAAACTTAAGTTTGTAAATTGTTTTTTATTTTGTATCAATAGAAAATCAATTGATACAAAAACAGTTTTTATAAGTTTAGAAATTGTTTTTATATTTTGTATCAATTGATTTTCGATTGATACAAAAACAGTTTTTAGTTTTTATATTTTAGTTTTATATTTTTTCTAAACTAATTATAAGTTTAGAAATTGTTTTTATATTTTGTATCAATAGAAAATCAATTGATACAAAAACAGTTTTTAGTTTTTATATTTTAGTTTTATATTTTGTAAGTTTACTTCGTTCGATTAAAATATTATTTAAATAAAAAGAATAATATGTATCTACTTCGATTAAATAATTATTTATCATTTCTTTTTTTAATAAAGTATAGTAAATTTCATGAAAATAATTGAATTTATTTAAAAATATTAAATAAAATATTAATAAAACATGAGAAATACTTCCACAAAAATTTACTATAATGATATCAATAATCCTCTTACAAAATTATCTTTATCGCAAGTTAAAGATGATGAAATTGTTTCATGTAAGGTAGGAAATCATCAATATCATGGTTCTTATGGACCTTTAAGAAAATATTTAGAAGATACTTATTGGAATCGTGTGAAACATAATACGGTAACATATAACTTTTCTTGTAAAGAAAGTAATGGTGTTGAAAATAATTATAACATCACTTGTAAAGAAAATAAAATAATATTTGATGATGGGGAAACATTTTTTTTAACTGAAGAAAATACTAATTCTAGTGAAAAATGGAAGCCTTTAATAGATAAAGGGTATGCTGGGTCTATTGGAGCATTATAATAGATATGTTTTTTGACATGTTAAAAAATAATTGAATATATTTTTAATTTATAAATTAAAATATATAAAATGTATTCTGAAATTACCCTAAAAAATAATCTTTCTACTTCTATTAAAAAAATTAGAAAAAATATCCTTAAAAGTATTAATGATGCTTTTATACAAGGAGAATACGATCATGATAAATGGGATGAAGACTCTGAAGGTGCTGATTGGATTTATAACGAAATGACATTTTATTTCGAATATACATATGATACTTCTGAGTATAGTAAAATGGATATGTCTGAAATTAAGAAACTTAATAATATTAATGAATGGAAAGGGTACTTAACATTAAATTTTGATATAAATTCTCTTGAAAAGATACATGTATTTATGTGTAATGGAGGATCTGATAATAATGAATATTGGAATACGGTAAATGAAAAACGAGCATATAAATTTGTTTCAGAAACAAAGAAAAGTATGGATGATGTTATATTTAAAATTATTAAAGAAAGTAAGGAACATTATGGAAAATAATTTTATGTTGTTTAATATACAACACAATTATCATTATTTTTTGGAAAATTTATTGTGATAGGTTTGTTAACACTATCCCATTTAACAAACTGTATAACCAACAGATCACAAGCCTCAATTTTCTTAAGGTACCCATCAACACTAAGTTTATCAGAAACTTCATATATTTTTCTAACCTTTTTTTCTACTTCGTTAATATTATAATCACCTATAAAATGTTTTCCTAAAGAAATTACATAAATACCTTCTATTGAAACAACTATATGAAAAATGGTATCAAATTTTATATAAGTCTTTATAAATGCTACACAATCATCTGACGATGGCCATGCATTTTTTACATTATATTTTATATATGCCTGTTCAGGATGTGAATGAAAATTATACTTACTGTTAACAGCTTCAACATTTTCTTCAGTACCATATTTTATAGAATTTGTATCTACATCTAATGTATATACAAATTTACAAGTTTTATTTTTTGTGATAGAGCTAAGTATAAAAGAACCAACTATCTCGTTCTGTACAGCACCATTTTTTTCATATGGTAAAGTTTTTATATAATTTATTGTATTGGTAGTTAATTTCATTGTTAGAGAACACATGTTTTGATGATTAAGAAATTGATCAAGTGTGTAATATATATCATTCAATGTTGTTACATGATGTATTATATTTTTACTTGCTTGCGGAGATTTATATTTTGTTAAACATAACATTGGTTTAGAAAAAATAGTATTATCAACTGGAGATTTTTTTAGTATTAAAGGATTATAAAAATTAAATTTTAGAAGTGTTGAGATTCTAGAAATATCGTTAATATTTGAATGAGTTAGTATATCAAAATTTGGATAAGAAGTGTGTATTAAGTTTAGTGTTTTTTTTAAGAAAGCTAAGTCAGCAATTTGTAGATGTATTAAATTATCTTTAATGGATATATAAGATATATCTGGAATTATTGTTATCTTTTTATCCATTTTATTTAAAAGAAATAAAATGGAAATAATTTTCTATTTTACAATAAATGAGTTTTTCAATTTCAAATACAATAATATCACCAAACGCATTAGCCTCAACTGCATCAGATCCTATGTTTAATGCAGCTTTTTTACAAGGTTCTATTATAGATCCTTATTTAGGCAAAGCTTCTACTGGTGCTATAATCAGAAAAAAATGTAGATGGTACAAAAGACTGCTGATTGAATTTTTTATCATAGGTTGTTATCGGGTTTTTATTAAATGTGGTTTGTAATTCATTATCATATTTACATTCTTGATCTATCTCTGCTTGTTCCATAAAATTACATTCCTCTTTTATAGGAGTGATTAATTTTTTACCATCTTTTTCTTTAGGAGGTTTATATTCTGGATCGCTTTCCTTTTTTCTCTTTTTCTTTAAAATATTTTTATCTTTTTGTACATCTTTATTATTATTTTGTTTAACTTTATCTTTTTCTGTACCCTTAATTTCTTTACTTGAAAAAACATATTTATTTTTATTTCCTAAAAAATTATTTTTCTTTAGTTTTTCTTTCATAGCAACTGTAAGGATACTTTTTTCCCAATATAAAGTAAACAGTGCATCATCAATCTTTTTATCATCTAAATTTAAATTTGTTATGGATGTTGAGAGCCATTGTTTCAATAATTTTAGGTGTTTTTCAAATTTAGTGATAATAGCAAAATCAGAATTGATAACTTTTAGGTTATTTTTATCGGATAAAAGATGGAAAATACCATCAACTGTTGTGACATTACTATTTTCTGTAGGTTTATCAATGAGATCAATAATTTTGTTAAAAAAAGTTGTAAAATCTTTGTAGGGGGATTGAGAAAGCATATGAGAAGAAATTGTTATGATATAATCGTCAAATAATTGAGTTGAGAAGCAAATAATTATTTTATCAAAGTTATTGATGTATTGAAAAGGTTCATCGTTTTCTTCAAACCAGTATTTTTTATTTTTTAGCCAAGATAACATAATTATGATACCATCATTATCTTGGTTGTTTTGTGTATTTTGTGTGTTACTTCTTTCAATAATTAAAAAATTTTTATAGGTATATATAGACATAATACTATGTAATTTATTATTAATTAATAATAAATAATTAAAAATTCAATTTAAATTATTTTATATACTTTCAGTATATTTAACGGTGCTCATATCAACTATATTATAATTATTATCTTTTAAAAAATCCATATAATATTCTGAATTCTCTAATATATCGTCAGTTAATTTCTCTTCTAATTTTGCATCAAACATATTATTTAATTTTTCATCAGAATAATTTGAAATGATTGTACATTCTTTAACTAAGGTAATTCTACCATTAATAATCTCTTTTCTTTCATTTGTGCATGTTATGATTACCATTGGCAATGTTATTATCTTATCTTCGCTTTGAAAATTTATAAAATTCATTTTATCAACCCATGTTAATTGTAAAATTATATTAGAAAATGACGAAGCTCCTTTTAATGATCTGCAACATGATAAAAATCCGTTATCTATAATAATATCATTTTTTTTCATGTTTTTAAATTCAACATACTGGCTTGTTACACCTCTATAAACAGTTAGATTATTTAGAGGTGTTCCTTCATTATTAATAATATCAATAATATTTTTAATCTTTTGTAAAATTGAAGATCCTATTTTATTATTTCTTAAACTGGTGTTTATCGGCATATAAAAATCATCTTTGTACTGCATTAAACTATTATTTAGTAAGATTGCATCATTTTTTAATCTTTTTTTATCGTCATAATAATTAATTTGTTTCAGACTTAACATTTTTTAATTAATTATTTTATTAATTGAAAAATCAATTTTTATTTTATTATGCGTAGAAATGATCCATCAATTTTTGGCAATAATGTTACATCTACTCCAAATTCAATACCTATGGTACTTTCATAATTTTTTGTTGGATCTTGTCCATATACAGAACTTTTACTTTGGTTAAAAATTTTTCTAAAAAATGATAATGTACGTTTTCTTAAAAATTTTATTTGTACATTATACAATATGTATAACGTTTTAGAAGTTTTGATTAGGTCATTTAAATATTCATTTATGTATACCAACATATCTATTTTTTCTTCAAATGTATGTTTATTATTTCCACAATACATGTTATGATGACATGCAGAACATGTGTTTTCAGAAGAACATGATTTAAAATATTTTATTAATTTATATTTTGAAGCATTTTGTAGAAGCATTGATAATTCCTTTTCTAAAGTATTATTTATAAAAGTTCTATACGTATTATGATAGTCAGTTTCCACTATATTTAAATTAGAGATAGATTCGCATAACACTTTATAAACATAACTAGCTATATACTTACATTTATTATAGTTATTTATGTTTCTGACATCTTCCAATTCTTCTTTATCTTTTTTATCATTAATTTCCCTAACCTGTGTGATAATAATTGTGCTGATATTCTGATCAGAATTCATTTTATAAAAAATAAAAATTGATTAAATTTATTCAATTATTATTTATTTTAATAATTATGTTTAATCAAACTTTATCAACTGCTGTATCATCTCTTATACCTTATTGGTCAAATAATATAGTAAAATACCTAGATCTAGGCAATGAATATAGCATGGCTGTAAATATGTTAATAACAGAAACAATTAGGTATGTTTTATTACATCTTACCGATATTATCTCGGTATCATTAGTTATTATATCTTTTACAAGTGTTTTCTTACAAAAATATAAATATTTTTCTTTTAATTGGCATACCTATAATACTATTACCCTAATAGGTAAAGAAGACGATAAACATATTATATATTCTAAAGCTATGAAATGTATTAACAACAATACTATTGCCAATATATAATATAAAAGATATATTATATATTGGCAATAGTATTGTTGTTAATGATATTTCTAATATCAAATTGGAAAAAGATTTATATGTTTCTGTTACAAGAAGTAATAATATTGTAAAATATAATTTAAGTTCTAGAAAGATGGATGTTGTTGAATATATTAACGATGCTATAAAAATTTATGATAGGAATACAACTGTTTACAAAATTACATTGACTGGTATTGAAAATGGTATTATGTATAAATATCCAGAATCAATGTTGTGTTTGACATATATTTTAATAAATGTGTATGGTATGACAAAGTTAAGAATATTAAATGGTTCTGAACAAGAGAAAGGTATATATGATGTATCAATTGTTGAAAATGATACTAGTAAAAAAATATTATCGGATATTTCAAAAAATATCAACAGTCTCTTTTTGATAGAAGAATATAAGGATTTTAAATTAAAAGATGATATTTTTATAAATATTGAAAAAAATGCGGAACATGTTATTTATACTCTTACATCAAATACGCATGATCTAAAAAATTTTATTAAAGAATGTTTAGAGACATATAAACAATTAATAAATAAAACTACGTACAAATACACTACGTCATTAATAGGTTATGAAACATATGGACAAGAAACATTTAAACTTAAATATCCTGTAGGTGTTAATGCATTGAATTATTATTTGCTTGAAATTTGTAAAATCAGTAATATAAAAACATATGAAGTTGATGGAAAATCAATACATGTTGTAAATGATTCATCAAATTTAAATATTAATGGAGTGGTATTTATGATATCTCGTTATTGTAAAAAGGATACTATCTTATATAATGGTGGAGAAAGTAGTAATACAAAGGTTACATATGATATATCATCAAATGAGGTAAATGTTTTAGAATTTTTAGAAAAGGTTACTGAAGATTATAAAAATTTTTTAAAAAACCAAAATAAAAATAAGATTTATCATTTTATATATAATGGAAAAGATAAGGGATTTACTACAAATATTTTATCAGAACCTGGAAATGAGTTGTTCGAGTCATTTGATAATATACATAATGAGCATTCCGAATCATTGAAAAAAGATATGATAAGGTTAAATAATAAAGAATATTATGAACAAACAGGTTTACGAAGAAAGAAAGGATATTTATTTTACGGCGCTCCAGGCTGCGGTAAAACTAGTTCAGTGGTTGCATTAGCATTGAGTGAAAAGAGGCATCTTATAGAATTACAATTTAATACATTGACGGAAAATTCAGAGTTGGAAAGTATATTGAATAAAAAGTCTATAGATGGTGTTACATTTACAAAAAGTGAGGTTATATTTTTGTTGGATGAGATTGATATAGGAATGACAAAAATAAAAAATGCTGATGAAAAAGATGAATTTGTTACTGTGACTATTGAAAAAGAAAAAGATAAAAAGGTTGTTACAAAGGAAGAAAAACAGAAATTAAATTTGGGAACGATATTATCAAGATTGGATGGAGTTGGTAATTATTCTGGAATGATTATGATAGCAACTACAAATAATAAAGATTCGTTACCAGAATCTCTGTATAGAGAATTAAGGTTAACACCGTATCATTTTACGTATCTAAGAAGAGAAGATGCGGTAATTATAATAGAAAAATTTTTCAAAATTAAGTTAAGTGTTGAAAAAAAAGAGAAATTACCAGATAGAAAAATATCACCAGCAAAGTTGAGACATCTTTGTGAAAAATATGAGAGTTGTAATATGGAAGAGTTTATAGACATAGTTAATAAATTAATATGATAAAAAAGAATTATCTATATATTGTTTCGCTGCTTTGCTAACCTTGGTTTTCCCTATAGGCTAAAATAAATTAGATAACCTTTTTTTAGCTATTATACCACCAATATTTTCGGGATGGTAATACCATTCACAAAAACTTTTTGTTTTAATTAATAATGTTAGCTTATATCTATTAATTTTCCATGCTTTAACTTTATCTCTAATTTTTTTCAATTTAATAAAATGCATCGTTTCATCATAAGAAAATTTATTACAACTTAAACTATCCCAATTCCATGACTTATCATGGTTATCTTTTATAATATCAAAAGTAATGTTTGGATTGTAACTCAATCCACCCCAATGCCATGGCTTGTCATGGTTATCTTTCACAATATCAAAAGTAATATTTGGATTACCACTTAAACAATACCATTCCCATGGCTTATCAATGTTATCTTTCGCAATATCAAAAGTTATGTTTTTACTAAAGCTTAAACTAGACCAATTCCACGGTTTATCAAGGTTATCTTTTACGATATCAAAAGTAATGTTTGGATTATTACTTAAACAATACCAATCCCATGGCTTATCAATGTTATCTTTCACAATATCAAAAGTAATGTTTAAATTATAACTTAAATTGTACCAACTCCATGGCTTATCAGGATAGGCTTTTATAATATCAAAAGTAATATTTGGATTATGACTTAAACTAGACCAATCCCACGGTTTATCAGGATAAGCATTCACAAAATCCAAAGTGATATTTTGATTATAACTTAAACCACTCCAATCCCATGGCTTATCAGGGTAAGCTTTCACAATATCAAAAGTAATGTTTGGATTACTACTTAAACTTTTCCAATGCCACGGCTTATTAGGATAAGCATTAACAATATCAAAAGTAATGTTTTGATTATAACTTAAACAATACCAATCCCATGGCTTATCAGGATAATCATTCGCAATATTAAAAGTCATGTTTGTACTACGACTTAAACCAGACCAATTCCATGGTTTATTAGGATAAGCATTAACAATATCAAAAGTGATATTTTGATTATAACTTAAACTATACCAATTCCATGGCTTGTCATGATAAGAATTTATAATATCCAAAGTAATGTTTGGATTACTACTTAAACCATTCCAATTCCATGGTTTGCCAGGGTAAGCATTTATAATATCAAAAGTAATATTTGGATTACTACTTAAATCATACCAATTCCATGGCTTGTCAGGGTAAGCTTGAATTAATTTAATTAATGAATTAGACATAATAATGTTGTAATAAATTAAAAATATTTTTAATTTATTATTCAATTTTATTTTAATGCTTCACTGCTTTGCTAACCTTGGTTTGCCCTATAAGCTACTGGCTAAATCATTTGGTATAAGAAGAATTAAGATAAATAAATTAATTTTTTACGCAAGATTGTCATAATTATCTTAAAAAAATAGTTAATAAATCAACGGGATAAAGACCAATCACGTGCATCTTTATAAATCTGATTTTTAATTTGGTTTTCACGGTCTTTTATAATAATATTGATTAATTCTTCGTATGAATTGCATTTAAACAAATTTTTAAAATTTTCGCTTACTTTAATATTATTCAAATCCTTCATTTGATGAGCATGTATTATTAAAGTCAAATATTCTTGAGTAAGATTTTCAGAATAATTGTTTTGATCCATAATTTATTTTTGAATTTTTATTAAAATAAATTCAAAAATAATAGTTAACAAGACTAAGTAATTTATTTACAAAGGATCAACATATTCTTGATTATAACGTTCGTGGTGAAAATCCCAATATTCTTTGCAACCAAATTTAAAATTAGGATCAATCTGTTCAGCTTTGCACCAAAAGATACAATCTTCCATTTGATTGCTTGTAGTGTTATTATGAATGTACAAAGCCGTATAATCATTTGTAATCTGGTCCATAATTTCACAAAACATGCTAAAATCTGGTATAATACTTGCGTAATTTTCCCATAAGATTTTTCTAAGTTTTATAGATGGTTCTCTCATTATGAAAGTACCATCGATACAGGTTTTAATATTTGGTTTGACATCATTGGCATATTGTAAAGAAAGTAAGAAAAGTAGTTTTTGATGTCTTCCGCGTTTGTACAATCCGATCATTAATTCAGTGTTAAAAATATTTCTGTCATCAGTACAATCATCAAGGATAAGAACAGCCCATGGATTTGAAATATATTCTTTGGCTAATTTTTGTCTACGGATAAAATCAGCCAGTTTATCTTCATGATATTCATTGTACACAAAAGTACTAGGAAACATAGTTTTTGCATATTGATGATTTTCTGCCTCTGACCCGTTCATTACCATACCAACAGGGAAAATATCTTTTTTCTGATAAAGCAGCCAGTTGATCAACACAGATTTCCCTGCGTTTGGCTTGCCAATTATCACAATTTTGCCACCCCCTTGATTGGGGTTATTCATGTTTGCAGAATTAGGGGGTATTAAATCTGGATGAAAGGCTTTAATGTTTATTTTTTTAGTATTACTCATTTTTATAAAAAATGATTATATTTAAATATCATATAATAAAAATTAATTTTGTTGAAATTGTTTTTTATTTTATTTATATTTTGTATCAATCGAAAATCAATTGATATAAAACATATTTTTATTATTCTATTTTAGTTTTTATTTTTAAGATTGTTAAAAATAAAAACTAAACTAAAAAATAAAATTGATTTTATAAAAATTAATTATTAATAATTAAATATAAAACAATGCCTACAGTTCCCAAAGATAAACGATGTGAATACAAAAACTGTAAAAAAGCTAAACAAAATGACAGCACATACTGTGTTAAACATGTTGACGGCGAAGAAGTCGTGAAAAAAACCGATGATAAATATAGAAATGATCAAAAAGATTCAACAAAAAAAGGCGATGAAACAGAAGATTTTGTTTGTGAAATTTTATCACAAATAAACGGTATTAATAATATACAAAAAATAGGTCATAGTGGCAGTATCTATGATGTACTTTATAATTATAAAAATCAAACAAAGAAAAGAGCTTTACAAGTGAAGACAATGTCTGTCATATCTAATAGACCTAATTCATTTTTATATCGTATACATAATTCAACTGAGCCTGAAACATTAGTTGTTGGTGTTAGCTTAGATAGAAAATCTTTTAGTTTAATCTTTAGAAAAGATGCACCAGAATCAGGAAATCTTTTTTTGACTTTTTCAGAATCTGGTAGAAATGTTGGTAAATATACAAGTAATAAATTCACAGATATTAAAAAATTTAAAAAACAACTATCTATCATGTTAAGAGAATCAGTTTTTTACGATGAGAATAAATCATTATATTCTTGTATTCAAAAAGAACAAGATAGTTTGGAAAGATTAAGAATTAAAGCTACTGAAAATAATGTTATTTATGAAGATGCTAAAACACGAGCATCGCGATTTGATTGTTTTATAAATGGATTTTCAATTCAGCATAAATATGCAAAAATAAAAAAATGCCAAAGTGTTGATATAACGATTGCTAAATCTGGAAAAAGTACTAAAGGTAAAAAAACTACGATTCCTTACAGTGTTGCTGACAAAATAGATTTTTTTGTTTTTGAAGTAAAAGAACAAATTGGTAATTTTTATATCATACCAAGTAAAGTTTTGGAAGAAAAGTATCTTAGTGATAAAAACGGAAATGGTGGTGGTAAATCTATAACTTTTTCAATTAATCCTAAACGCAATAGGTTTATAGAATACTACAATGCTTTTGATCTATTCGTATAAATCTATTTAATTGAATTATTAAAATATTTTTTTTAATAATTATTAAAATGTGTATTCTTTGTAAAAATCAATGTAAGAAAAATATCAAAAAATTAGATATATCAACATGTAAAGATATACAAAAAATACCTAATACTCTTACTAAACTTAAAACACTTATTTGTAACGATTGTCAGAAATTAAATAATATTAAAAACCCTTCGTTTGTTAATCTAACTTATCTTAATTGTAGTTTTAAACATAATAGTTACTTCAATGATTCACCAATTAATAAATTACCTCCAAACCTTATTAATCTAAAAAAGTTAGATTGTTCTGGGTGTAATAATATAATCGAAATTCCTTCAACATATGTTAATCTAACTTTTTTAGATTGTTCTATGACTTCTATAGAAGAAATACCATCTACTTTTATTAATTTACAATATCTATATTGTTGTTTATGTTATGGATTGTTTCAATTACCTTCAGAATTTGTTAATATTATAGAACTACATTGTAATAGGTCTAGGTTTCAGAAAATACCTGATACTTATATCAATCTGATTGAGTTACAATGTTATAGATCTAATATTATAGAAATACCATCATTAACTAATTTAGAATAATAGATTGTAGTGATTCTGATGTGGATAAAATACCTTCAGAACTAATTAATCTTATTAAATTAGATTGTTCAGGATGTCATGACATTACTGAAATACCATCAATATTAACAAAATTGGTTGAATTACAGTGTGATAGTACTTGTATTATGGTAATACCTGATACTTTAATAATTTAGAATTGTTAAATTGTTCTAATTGTTATATCACAGAAATACCAGATACGTTAATTAATATTAAACATCTTCGTATTTCAGGCATTGATTACATATCAAATAAATTTACTAGCTTAAAAATACTTGATATAGCATTTTCAGATATACGAATATTATCATCTTTTAATAATCTTGTCGAACTTTATTGTTCGTGTTGTCCAGCTCTTATTAATACAGGTATACGTGATGATTGTGAAATCAATTCTGATAGTTGTAATTGGATAAATGTAGATATGGATTATGAATCTAATATACAAAATTTAAAGATATTACAGAATTGGGTTAGAAAAAACTTACGTTACTGGATTTTTATGCTTCGCTCACCCTATGGGCTAAAGATGGATAAAAAGTGAAACCCGTAGGGCAAGCGAAGCAGAAGGTATAAAATGGATTTATAATCCTAATAACATAGGAGGTAGAATAAGTAAGCATGATATTACTAAAAGTATAGAAAAATCACATTATCAAAATAAGTTAGTTTATTAAAAATTGTTTAGAAAATATAAAATATATTTCTAAACTTAATTTCTTCTTTACAATAAGGTTTTGTTAATTTTATGTTTAGCTAATTCTATAATATAACCGATGGTTGGAACTACTACGTCAATTTTTATAATTTTTTGAATATTATCATACAAAGGTGCAGTACCATATAGATTAAGTGTTCCATCAGGTTTTAATAAAATATTATTATATGGTTGTGCATTATTATATTTTATAAAATAACATTTACATTCGCACTTGCATAAAGATTTTCTTATTTTTTCAATCTCGATTAACTGATCTTGTACATATTTATAATGTTCTTGATACCCATAATAATTACAATACATCTTATTATGTTTCTTACAAAATATATTGTTATAACAAGGATAATTCATGCATAACTTTGGGTAATTTGACTGACAATAATCAAATTCTTTTGGTATACTACAACACCAGTTTCTACAATAATCGCATTCCATTTTATAATAAACATTTTCTTTTGCATAAACATCATAAAAATATAAATAATTTTCTTTACAGGAAATTACATTACCATTTTGATTAGAATCATTTATTATCGAATAGCATTTAACTGAGCTATATTCAAGGTTTAAATATTTTCCAAGTATTTTATTTAATTTATAAATAAAAATATTTTTTAATAATGTATCATACACATTTATACATTGGTTATAATATATAGAAATGATATTTTTCCATATTGTTTTTATATATGGTTTTTTAGTGACAATATCAATGCTAGGAACTGTCACCAAATTATCTTTTTCAAAACAATCTAATTTATTAACAGTTTCTAACATTGTTAAGTTTTGTTTAGTACTAAATGATAATTATCATTTCTTTAAGTTATTTATGATTATTTAATTTTTGTTTTTATTTATTTGGTTTTTTATGGCTTCTAAGACCATATATTCTAGATGAAAATACTGTTATTATAGAAATAAGATCATTAACCAATTCTTTTTCTGGAGTCGTGTCTTCTTTATTTAAAATAGTTATAACACCTTTTGAGCAATTTGTTATTATTTTTTCAATTATGTCAAAACCAAATCTACACAATCTATCTTTATGCGTGATAACAATTTCAGATATATTACCTTTTAACGCTTGATCTAAAATTAGGTTAAATCCTTTTCTTTTAAAATTAATACCAGAACCAATATCTTTAATTATAATATAGTCTGGATATTTAATTTTAAAAAATTCAACTTGTCTATCTAAATCAGTTTTTTGAGAATGTGTTGAAACTCTACAATAACATATTTTTTGTTTATCTGAAGTTGATTTGGAAAAATTAAGTAGATCTGATAATTTATCTTCTATGATTACCTCTTGTTCTTATACTTGAAATTTTTTCTTGTTTTTCCCAATTAATAAGAGTAATAGTTGATACTTTTAAAAGGTTAGAAGCTTTTTTAGGAGTTAAATATTCAGACATTTTATTTGTTTATACTTGTTTTTAATATGATTAAAAATCCAATTTTAGATTTCCATAGTATTTTTAATCAACTGTTACTTTCCCATAAATCAATTATATAATAAACTGATGGTATATATAGTTTTATATTACTGTCTATATTAGTTGTAAGTATTGTGGATAATTCTTCTTTTATATTTTTTTCCTCATTTTCTTCTAAGTTTACATTATTATTTTCGTCTACTTGATTGATCTTTTCTTCTCTTTGTTTTTCTTCCAAGTTATTATTTTCTTCATTAGGTATTATATTTTCTGGTTGTGTCATATAAAGATTGTTGATTCTATTTCTAATATCATCATTAACATAATCATTAACATAATCATTAGGAACTGTGCTACCAATTGATGTGTGAATTCTATCATCATTCGATTCATTTACTTCATTACCTTCTTCAAACGAAGGTTGTAATCTAGCTTGTTGACGAGTTCTTGGTCTCCTTGGAATATATTGCGGTCCTTGAGAAGCAGTATTATTTAAATTTATTCTATTTCTTAAAGGATATCTATCGTTAGACATTTACTTTATTTCTATACATTAATTAAAAATTAATATTATTAAATTTAGAAATTAAATCTCTATTAATAATTTTTGAAGGTAATGATGATGCCAATGTGGCAGACGTCGGTGGTTGTGATATTTGTGGTATTACATTAGCAGACAAATCTAATGGTATATTAGGAGTAGTGCCTTTTGTTAAATAAGATCCTTCGCCAATACTATCATTAGTAGTTGTTGATAATATTTTTGTAGTAACTGCTGCTGGTAATAACATTTCTTGTGAAGTAACACCAACACCCATTTTTCTAAAATAAAAAAAATATAAAGCAAAACAAACTGATGCTAACACTACTACAATTATAATAATTTTTACATAACTTTTGGTACCAGTATTATTCAAATCTTGTTTAGGTAATTGGTGCATTTGTTGTTGAGAATTTTGTTGCCTAGATTGTGTAGTATAATTATTACTTCCTTGCGCAATATTGTTATGTTGTTGAGGTTGTGTATTATTTGGCTGCTGTTGTGATGGTGGTTGCTGAACAGTTTCTTGTGAAGATTGTGGAATACCAGGTGGTACATCATTTATATCAACTGTGACTTCTACATCACATGGAGTGTCAGATTTTAATATTAGAAAATAATTTTGATATACATTTTTATTATCTACAATATCCCCAGTAATTTGACCCTTCATTCTTTTATATTCTAATGCAGGAACATTATCTAATGTGGTTTGATCAACAACTAACATATCAAATTCATCAGGAGTTTTACATTCTACCTTAAATTTTAAAGAGAAGTTGGTTTTATCATTGTTAAGATCAATAAGTTGTTTCATCTTTGATAACCTATATGTTTTAGTTGTTATTGTCATTATTTGTTGACTTTCTTGATATTTTTAAATATGTTATTTAAAAATATTTAAAAAATATTAAAATAAAAATGGATAATACAAACAACAACATACTAGAAAATAAATTAGAAAATGATACAAAAAAACGTAAGATATTATCAGACAAGGAAATTAATACACAAGAAGATAAGAAACAAAAAATCGATTCACCTGTAATAACTGTTAATGCAATAGGATGGTTCGATAGCTGTGGAATTTTTTATGATTGCAGAGGAATGCAATATCTTCCTCAGTTTACAACATAGAATTTTATTTAATTGATTTTAATAATTTATTTTTTATATAATTATAAAATGTCTCAGTCGTTAGCTCTACATAATTCATTAATCCAATATACATATAATGATATATTAAATTGTATAATTGATTGTACTGATATCACCAAAGTTTTAGTTGAAATAATTATTTCTTTTGGTTACGAATCTTGTAAGTATCATAAACTAAACCCTAGTTGTCCAAATTGTTTTCTATTCGAAATAACAAAAGATAAAGATAATAATATTAATTATGAAAGATTTGACTTATGGTGTTCATCAGAATGCAGAGAATATTTTTTAAAAACTATTAAATATAAATATCATTATAGTTATGATAGCCGTGACGATGGTTATTATGATTACGATAATTATTATGATTACGGTAATTATAACCATTATAACAGACATTATGATACATATTTTTATGATAATACTAAATATGATATGAATAATTATATAAGAGATGTTAGCCATGAATTTATAAAGATTAAATCTGAAGAAGATATCAAAAATAATAAAATAGCTCCTTTTTGGTGTGATAATAATGATGATAAAGCTGATATTTCAGATTCTATATGGATGCCAATTGAATTAGATAGAACAACTCCTATTATTTTACAAAATAAAAAAGAAAATTTTTATAGTAATATTAATCATTCATGGTTTTCTATAGAAGAAAAATATTGTTCTAATAATAACTTAGATTTTGACATATCAGATTTTTCTTTTTCTAAATCTTTAGATCCGGTAGTTACTAAACCTAAATTAAAAACCTTAGTAATCTTATTAAAACCTTCTGAAGAAGAAAAGGTTATGTTAGATTTATATTTAGATCAATATAGATGGTATTATAATGCTGGTATTACTATTATCTATAAATCTTATGGTGACAAAAATATAAAAAATCATACAATAAAATCTGATTTTGAACAAAAAGCTGACAATCCTAAACATAATATAACATACGACGATTTAGTTTTAGAACTTAAGAAAAAAGAACTTAAGCGAAAAATAAAGTTTTTAGAAGATGTAATTTCTTCTTTAGAAAAAAAAGAAACCAAAGCGAAAAGAGTTATAACAAGTAAAGATCTTTTTGAAGGTGATGAAATACAAGAAAATTTTGTTAAAACAAAAACCTCCTCTAAAGAGGAGGTAAAAGAAACTAAAAAAACAATATCAAAAGAACAAAATAAACTTAAAACTTTATCTGAAGGAGATATAGTGAAAGAAAATAAGGGTGCTGCATATTCATTTGATGAAATAACTCCAGATACAGAGGTTAAATATAACAGTCGTCACATACGTGATAATCTTTTATGTAAATATGAATATGTGGAAACAGAATCTACAAAGGAAGACGGGACTAAAATAATTAATAAAGATATAATTTTTAATCCTAATCAAAAAGATGTGATTAGACCACATTGGTGGAAAAAAGGACAAGTGCCCTCTAGGATACCAAGAGGTGCTTTAGATAAAGTTGTATCTAGTTTAAATTCTGCTGTTTCAAATTATAAGGCTGGTAATAACGATGGATTTAAAATGCGTTATAAATCAGTCAATGATAATCAATATTGTCATTTTGAAGATAAAGGATATCCTCAAGGTTTATTAAAAATAAAAAGTCAGTATTGGTATACTGAAATAAAAAAGAAAAATAATATTAATCAGAAAAAAAGAAAACGCATATCGTTTAAAAAAATTGTTGATATGAATATATCGAAAAAAGGATTAGAGATTATATATGAAAAAACTACAGGTAGATATTTTATTCATTATCCAGTTGTAACAGACTGGTATCCTGAAGATGATAAACGTTTCCATCACCAAGGAATGTTTACTTTTAAAGGAAAAAGAATTATATCGCTTGATCCAGGAATTAGAAAATTTATGGTAGGTTATGATCCACAGGGTAAAATTATTTTTATAGGCGAGGGTGTTAGTTCTAAAATTCTAGAATTATATGGTACGGATGATCCAGATAAATTTAGGAAAATAAAAAATCATGTGAAAGAACTACATTATAAAACAATAAACTACCTAATAAAAAATTATGATACGATTTTATTACCAGAATTTAATACAAGCCAGATGTTAAAAGGAAGAAATCTTTCTCGTATGACTAAATACACAATGCAAGCATTATCATTTTATGCTTTCAAACAACGATTAAAATATAAATGTGCATTATATGGAAAAGAGTTGATTATTGTTAACGAGAGTTATACTTCTTGTACATGTACAGGATGTGGATTTATAAATAGTAAATCTAGCCAAGAAGTATTAACATGTGAGAGATGTACATTAACACTAGATAGAGATATAAAAGGATCAAGAAATATATTTATAAAAAATTCTATACTTAGAATAAAAAAGGTTTTACGCTATAAACGACCTTAATATAGATTTCATCAGTATTTAAAAGAGCGGTATTGGTGATGACTAAATTAAATGGTAATGACAAATTAATAATATATCCATATGAATTAAATAATTCTGATACATTATTAAAAATTAAAAATTTTATATCTGATGTAAATATTAATGACATGCGTATAGGTTATACATGGGTAAATAAAGATAATAAAATAATAAATAATGATGACTTAAATGATGCTGTATTGATACCAGATAATATCTTATCTATAGTAAATATTTTTAATGATTCAAATATATTTAACATACGTTATCAATTTTTTATTCATTCAAATATGATAATATTACAATTTCTCATAGCAAGGAAAAAAAATAATACTTTATTACAATCATATCTATCTAAAAAATCTACCATTGATAAATGCTTTATAATAAATTTTCCAAACACATCAACATTTGATATATATTATTCTCTTATGAATGAACATGTAAAAATGAAAAATCATCTTGATGAAGATGCTAGCAATATAGTATTCTTATGTATGTTAAATAATCACACCTATCAAGGTTATGCAACAGATATTGAAAGTATTAATCGCAGAGATTCATCAATAATAGCGATAGAATGTAAGGAAGAAGGCAATGGTACTAAGTATATGTTAAAGGATAATACCATTTTTGAAAAATGGTATGTTAGATTAGGCTTGGATGAATATAACAATAATAAAGGAATTAGTTTAGAAAAACTAAATTGTGTTCAAGAAGAATTTGATAAAGGTAATAGAATATTTTTTCTATCTGAAGAAAGAACATTAAAAATCGTATCTACGCTTTCTAATGTTATTGTTGATGAAGAACTATTTAGTAATATATATGATGAAAGAGTAAATAGTATTTCTGGTGTTCATTGTAATGATAATACAAGTATTAATGTGTATGATAATATTAGCATATGTGATATTACTACATTTGGTAATAAAACAGATGATGAAATATTAGAATTATCTTCACAAGAAGAACCATTAGGATTATGTATACCTAGTAGGGTTATGTATAACTATCCTGAATAAGTCCATTTATTACCACATTTTACGCATTTAGCAAAAGTTGTCATAGGTTCATCACAGCCTCTTGTTTGTAATTGATAAGTAAAAGCTTTTTCAGAGTCGCATTTTCCACATTTGCATACACCGTCAACAACTTCGAATGGGTTTTTGATGAATTCATCTTGTTCGTTTAATTTATTTTTTATATCTTCAAAAAAATTGCTATCCCATTCTAGCTTATCAAAATTTATTAAATTAATATCAGTATTACCGGCTATATTATATAAGGCTAATTTATATTCTTGTGGTGTTTTATAACGATTGTATAATTTTTTTTCATATTCTTCAATCTTACATGTAAGCTCCGTAGCCTTATAGGTTTTTTTCAATAGTAACGAGAATATATTTTTCCCTATGGTTCTGAAGTCATCTTCTTTATTATTTTTTTTTAATTTAGTTTTGTTTTTTAATGAAGACATTAATCGGATATAAATTTTTATAATTATTTTTATAAAAATCAAATAATTATAAACCTAATCATTGATTAGGTTTATTATTTTAGTTTACTTCAATTGGATTTTCTATTGAACTAAATAAACTTATAAAATATAAACAATTTCTAAACTTAAGTTACTTGCTTTTATACGCTGTTAATTAGTTTCTAAAAATATAAAAACTAAAATAGAAATAATAAAAAATATGTTTTGTATCAATCGAAAATCAATTGATACAAAACAAACAATATAAAAACAATTTCTAAACTTATAATTAGTTTCTAAAAATAATAAAATATAAAAACAAAAACTAAAATAGAAATAATAAAAAAATATGTTTTGTATCAATCGAAAATCAATTGATATAAAATAAAAATATAATTAGTTTCTAAAAATAATAAAATATAAAAACTAAAATAGAAATAATAAAAAAATATGTTTTGTATCAATCGAAAATCAATTGATATAAAATAAAAATATAAAAACAATTTCTAAACTTATAATTAGTTTCTAAAAAATAATAAAATATAAAAACTAAAATAGAAATAATAAAATATATTTTGTATCAATTGATTTTCGATTAATACAAAATAAAAAATATAAAACAATTTCTAAACTTAAGTTCACGCTGTTAATCAGTTTCTAAAATAATAAACAATTTCTAAACTTAAGTTCACGATGTCAATTAGTTTTATTATTTCTAAAAACTGACACAATAAAAAAAATTGATTTATTTAAAATTTTATTATTTTTTTAATAAAAATGAAAATAACTTGCGACGAACATTTCAAACAATGTTGTGCAAACATTGGTAACAACACTCGTTGCCCTAATAAAGCCATGGATGAAAATAAATATCACTGTACTGATCATTTTCCAAAAGCTTTGTTACTCTACAACAATTATAAAAAAATTTGTGAAACAACCTATAAAATGGATGTTTCTAAAGAACAAGATTACCAAAACCTAACTGATAAAATAAACTATCTTAATAATTATTATAAATGGCTTATTAGAGCTTATAAAGCTAGATACCTACACAGAGAATATGCTTTTACTGTTGAATGTAGTGACGAAGGTCATAATCTCCAATTTGAGATTCTTACTAATAGACTTATTGAATGTGAACAGAAACTTCAAGAAATTAATAAACTACTTGTTGATGAAAAACTAAACACTACAATTATTGTAACAACTAAACAAGAAAAGAAATCAAAAGACAAAGGTCAACAAAGCTGCGAAACTAATATTTTTAACTCTTTAAAAATTAAGGAGGGTAAAGATCTTGAGGAAGATTTTGAATCAAAAGTTGATGATACTACTTCACTTGTTAATAAACAGATGAAAAAGGTGATGACTAATCTTAATAAGTTTAAGAAACAACGTGAAAAAGATGAACGAGAAACCAATGATCTATTGCAAACATATATAAAAATTAATGAGCCAAATAGATTATACAAAGAAAAACTTGTTACTTTATTATTGAAATCTTTAAAAAGTTATTTCATAGAATGTAATTTTTATGAAGATAATATAAGATTATATATATCTCTCTATAATATTGTTATTCAATTATTAAACCTAGGTTATTTTAAAGGTAATTTTAAACCTAAGAGATGTACTCATCCAGATTGTACGTGTCAGAATTATGTTAATTATGATATTACATTGGTATGTAATTGCAAGTGTTATATTACATATAAAAATGATATGCCAGGATTCTTTAAAAATAAGTCAACAGAATTTTTATATATTGTTTATCTGGTGAGTTTATATGATCAAAACAAGATAAAAATTTTAGAAATAATGGAAGATCTTTTATATTATTATAAAATATATGGAAATAAACTTTTTAAGATAAATATGGAAGCAGAATGGAAAAAGAATAAACAAAGATTATCATTAGTGGAAGATGAAAGTTCAACTATTAATGTTAAAGAATCAAGAATAATGGCTGCATTAAGAACTCATGCTCCGTTAGAAAAATTAGGTATATATCCAGATTCTGATTAAATGTAAATATAATTTTTTATTAAAACAATACATATATTGTTTTAATAAATAAAATCTTTAATAATACATATAACATTGCTTTGCTAACCTTGGGTTGTCCTGCTTATCTTAAGGACTATGGGTTAAAATAAATTAGTTAATCTTCTTTTAGCTATTATACCACCAATATTATCAGGATTATAATACCATTTACAAAAAGCCTTTGTTTTAATTAATAGTGTTAACTTATATCTATTAAATTTCCATATTTTAACTTTAGCTCTAATTTTTTTCAATTTGATAAAATGTATAGTTTCATCATAAAAAAATTTATTATTACTTAAACCATACCAATCCAATGTCCTGTCAGGATAGGCTTTTACAATATCAAAAGTAATATTTGGATTATAACTTAAACTATACCAATCCCACGGCTTATCAGGATAATCATTCATAATATCTAAAGTAATATTTGGATTACGACTTAAACTATACCAATTCCATGGGTTATCAGGATAAGCTTTTACAATGTCAAAAGTAATGTTTAGATTACTACTTACCCAATACCAACTCCATGGCTTGTCAGGATTGGCTTTTACAATATCAAAAGTAATGTTTGGATTATTACTTAAACCATACCAATCCCATGACTTATCAGGATGATCATTCACAATATCAAAAGTAATATTTGGATTACTACTTAAACAACCCCAACTCCACGGCTTATTAGGGTAAGCTTTCACGATATCAAAAGTAATTTTTGGATTATAACTTAAACCACTCCAATTCCACAGCTTATCTGGGTAAGCTTTTACAATATCCAAAGTAATGTTTGGATTATTACTTAAACCACGCCAATTCCATGGCTTATCAGGGTTATCTTTTACAATATCAAAAGTAATGTTTGGATTACTACTTAAATAATTCCAATTCCATGGCTTATCAGGGTTATCTTTTACAATATCAAAAGTAATGTTTAGATTACGACTTAAACCAGACCAATCCCATGGTTTATTAGGGTAATTATTCACAATATCAAAAGTAATGTTTTGATTATAACTTAAAATATACCAATTCCATGGCTTGTCTTGGTAATTATTCACAATATCAAAAGTAATGTTTGGATTATAACTTAAACAACTCCAATCCCAAGGGTTGTCAGGGTAAGCTTGAATTAATTTAATTAATGAATTAGACATAATAAATTAAAATATATTTTAATTTATTAATCAATTTTAATAGTAATTGATTTGTATTGTTTAAAAGTTTGAAGACAAAAATACAGTGTTTTGAGAAAAAATGGTTAATTTCCCGAAATGATAAATTATTTGATTTATAAAAATGACAAGCATAAATAATAAAATCTTCTATAAATATAACATTGCTTCTCTTGTACTACAGATTAAAGGCTAAAATAAATTAGTTAACCTTCTTTTAGCTATTATACCACCAATATTATCAGGATTATAATACCATTCACAAAAAGCCTTTGTTTTAATTAATAATGTTAGCTTATATCTATTAAATTTCCATATTTTAACTTTAGCTCTAATTTTTTTCAATTTAATAAAATGTATTTTTTCATCATATAAAAATTTATTATAACTTAAACCTTGCCAATCCCATGGCTTATCGGGATAAGCTTTCACAATATCAAAAGTAATATTTGGATTACAACTTAAACCACCCCAACCCCATTTCCATGGTTTATCAGGGTAAGCTTTCACAATATCAAAAGTAATATTTGGATTACAACTTAATCTAGACCAATCCCATGGTTTATCAGGGTAATCTTTCACAATATCAAAAGTAATGTTTGAATTACAACTTAAACTACCCCAATCCCATGGCTTATTAGGGTAAGCTTTCACAATATCAAAAGTGATATTTGGATTATTACTTAAACTACCCCAATACCATGGCTTGTCAGGATAAGTATTCACAATATCAAAAGTAATATTTGGATTACGACTTAAAATAATCCAATCCCATGGTTTATCAGGATAGGCTTTTACAATATCAAAAGTAATATTTGGATTACGGCTTAAACCAGCCCAACTCCATGGTTTGTCAGGGTATGTTTTAAATAATTTAATTAATGAATTAGACATAACGATAATAAAATTATAATTTTTAATTTATTAATCAATTTTTAATAGGGATTATAAATATTAACATAATATTTTGAGAAAAATGGATAATTTCTTGAAGTGATAAATATTTGATTTATAAAAATAAATTAAAATTTTTAAAAACGTGAAAAAAATAAATTTAATCTTTCTTTTTTATATTCTGTAATAAATAAAATGGCTACAAATACAACAATGAGTAAAAAACCCATAACAATTTTAGTGATACTAGGCGCTATAGTACTTTTAATCATAGCAGTTGTAATGATAACAAAAAATAAATCAAAAGAAAATTTTTTAGGTAATTTACCTAGTTTTACTACTAAAGTAGATCTTCAAACATGTGGTAGCAATCAAGGTAATTCTGGAAGTAATGCCTTAAATCCTGATGGAACTCCTTCTGGAGATTCTGGTTTTTCTATCCCTGGTACATATCAAGCCTTATTGGCACCACGTAATTTTGGTGGAGCTTATGGTGCTAATATTCGTTATAACATGCCTTCTTACAGTCAGCAAGCAGTTCCTGCAGATCCATTAACTTTAGGTAAAATGGTGTCTGGTTTGAATGTTGGTTCTGGATGTGGAGGAAGTTCTCCAGCAACTAATATCAGTTCTGGTGTTGGTGTAACAAATAGTAATATTAACAATAATATGAATAATAAAATGATCAATAATAATCCAAAAACTAAAGAAAATTATCCATCCTCATGTTCTGCAGGTGGCTATGGAACAGATACTATAATAGGTGGGCCAGTTACTCAAGCAAATTATTCTGCTGGTAATTATAGCGATGCTTTAAAATCTGCATTTCAAGGAGTTTCATCAGATGTTCATGCATCATCTCTTCCAATAGGTGATATGACTGTTGTAAATGCTTTAGGAGAAAGTTCACAGCCAATTATATGTGAACGATTAATGATTGCTAACAGAAATAGTAGATTACGAGGACAAGGTGATCCTATTAGGGGAGATTTACCATGCGTTCCAATATCAGGTTATATGAGACCATCAGTACAACCAAATATTGATCTTCAACAAGGAGCAATGAATGTTATGGGTGGTATTGATAATGAAACTACTAAACAATTAGCAGATTTAATTTATAGATCTTCAGGTAATAGTAATCAAACTATTTCTGGTGTTGATATGACTACACAATTAAGATCTTCATTAAGTGCTGGACAAGCAGATCTTCAAGTGCATGCATATTAGATGAGGTGAACTAGAATAATTTTATTTATTTTTATAAAAAAGTTTATAAAAATGATAAGCATAAATAACATAAAATATAATCATTGTTTATTACATCTCCAAATCTATGTTTCTTCGCTTGCCCTGCTTTGCTTGTCCTATGGATTATGGGATATAGGCTGAAATAAATTAGTTAACCTTCTTTTAGCTATTATACCACCAATATTTTCAGGATGATAATACCATTCACAAAAAAGCTTTGTTAATGTTAACTTATATCTATTAATTTTCTATAATTTAACTTTATCTAATTTTTTTAATTTCATAAAATAAATTATACCAATCCCATGGCTTGTCAGGGTAAGCTTTTACAATATCAAAAGTAATGTTTGGATTCATACTCAAACCATGCCAATTCCATGGCTTATCAGGATAAGCTTTAACAATATCAAAAGTAATGTTTGGATTACGACTTAAATAACACCAATGCCACGGCTTATCAGGATACGCTTTTACAGTATCAAAAATAATGTTTGGATTACGACTTAAACCATACCAATTCCATGGCTTACCAATGTTATCTTTTATAATATTAAAAGTAATATTTGGATTATTACTTAAACCATACCAATTCCATGGCTTGTCAGGATAAGCTTTAACAATATCAAAAGTAATGTTTGGATTACGACTTAAATTCTTCCAATTCCACGGCTTATCAGGATAATCTTTCATAATATCAAAAGTAATGTTTGGATTATTACTTAAACCATCCCAATCCCATGGTTTATTAGGGTAATTTTTCATAATATCAAAAGTAATGTTTGGATTATTACTTAAACCACCCCAACCCCAATTCCACGGTTTGTTAGGATAGGCTTTTACAATATCAAAAGTAATGTTTGGGTTACGACTTAAACCAATCCAATTCCATGGCTTGTTAGGGTAAGCTTTTACAATATCAAAAGTAATATTTGGATTACTGCTTATTCTATACCAATTCCATGGCTTATTAGGGTAAGCTTTCACAATATCAAAAGTAATGTTTAGGTTACTACTTAAACCATACCAATTCCATGGCTTATCAGGATACATTTTTACAATACCCAAAGTAATGTTTGGATTATTATAACTTAAACTAGACCAATCCCATGGCTTATCAAGATAGGCTTTGATAATATCAAAAGTAATGTTTGGATTATGACTTAACAAATTCCAATCCCATGGCTTATCATGATAAGTATTCATAATATTCAAAGTAATGTTTGGATTACTACTTAAACCAGCCCAATTCCATGGCTTATCAGGATAAGAGTTTACAAAATCAAAAGTAATATTTGGATTACAACTTAAACTATACAAATTCCATGGCTTATCAGGGTAAGTTTCAATTAATTTAATTAATGAATTAGACATAATGATAATAATATAATAAATTAATTATAATTTTTAATTTATTATTCAATTTTATTTTACCATACGGGTTATTATATCACTAAACCTATATTGCTTCGCTTGTCCTACGGATTACAGACTATGGGCTAAAATAAATCAATTAATCTTCTTTTTAGCTATTATATAACCAATATTTTCTGGATTATAATTCGCAATATTAACTTGTACCTATTAATTTTTCCATAATTTACTTTAGCTCTAATTTTTTAATTTATAAAATGTATCTTTTCATAAGAAAATTTATTATAACTTAAATCCCATGGCTTATCAGGGTAGGCTTTCACAATATCAAAAGTAATATTTGGATTATTACTCAAACCATACCAATTCCATGGCTTATTAGGATAGGCTTTCACAATATCAAAAGTAATATTTGGATTACCGCTTAAACTATACCAACCCCATGGATTATCAATGTAAGCTTTTATAATATCAAAAGTAATGTTTGGATTACTACTTAAACTAGCCCAATCCCACGGCTTATCAAGGTAAGCATTTACAATATCAAAAGTAATGTTTGGATTATGGCTTAAGCCATTCCAATCCCATGGATTATCAATGTAAGCTTTTATAATATCAAAAGTAATGTTTGGATTACTACTTAAACTAGCCCAATCCCACGGCTTATCAAGGTAAGCATTTACAATATCAAAAGTAATGTTTAGATTATGGCTTAAGCCATTCCAACTCCATGGCTTGTTAGGGTAAGCTTTTATAATATCAAAAGTAATGTTTGGATTATTACTTAAACCACCCCAATTCCATGGTTTATCAAGGTTATCTTTTACAATATCAAAAGTAATATTTAGATTACTGCTTAATCTATACCAATACCATGGCTTATTAGGGTAAGCATTTACAATATCAAAAGTAATCTTTGGATTACAACTTAAATTATACCAATTCCATAGCTTTATCAGGATAAGAATTTATAATATCCAAAGTAATGTTTGGATTACTACTTAAATCACCCCAATTCCATGGCTTGTCAGGATAGGCTTTAATAATATCAAAAGTAATGTTTGGATTACTACTTAAACCAAGCCAATTCCATGGCTTATCAGGATAAGAGTTAATAATATCAAGAGTAATGTTTGGATTACTACTTAAACCATCCCAATCCCATGGCTTGTCAGGGTTATTAGGGTTATTAGGGTTATTAGGGTTATTAGGGTTATTAGGGTTATAAGTTTCAAATAATTTAATTAATGAATTAGACATAATTATAAATTAATAATATTTTTTAATTTATTATTCAATTTTATTTTTACTGCTTCGTTTATGTATTAGAATATTAATCAACGAGAAATTAAGATAGATATCTTTTATCTTAATTCTTAATTCTTAATATCATATTTATTAATTGATAGATGTAACTTGATGTAAGTTCACAAATATGTTTACAGGAAATTATGCGTTTTATATACATATGTTTAATATCCGCTGTTATAGCCATTTTTATTTTGAAATAAAAATTAAAAAGTTCTGTATGTTAAAGAAACTCTTCTATAATTTATAGATGTTGAACATTTTGTTTCGTGTTTCCAAACATTTCTAGCTTCTCCGCTCATTACTAACACATCACCATTATTAAGTATAATAGAATATTTATCAGATGATGCTGGATTACTAAAAATCATATCCATACTATCTCCAAATGATATGGATACTATAACAGGACCAAAACAAGAAGCATCTGTGTGTGCTGATATAAATTGACGTGTAGTATATTCATTAACAATACATTGATTTGGTTCAATAATATTATTATTAACTGAAAAAAGAGGTGTTAATAATTTACCAATATTATTTATCGCTAAATTTTTATCTATTGAAATATCTGTAGTAATAAGCGATCTTTTTTTATAATCATAAATAGCTCCATAATGTTGCGTTCTACGAGAAAGAACTGTAGACCAAGGAGATGAATCAATTATTGTTAAAAGAGATGATGCTAATTCATAAGGAATGATAGATCTAAATAAAGTTAAACCAGGTATACTATCAAATATCTCACATGTCATATTATTAAAAATAGATGTATCAGGTGAAAATGCTATCGATAAAATATTATTTCTATGATCATCTATATTAAAATTTTTTATATTAGAATCCATGTTTTATATTTATTTTTTAATAAAATATAAATCAAATATATTTTCCTCTTTGTTTATTTATTTTCTAAAATCTTTTCTAATCTTGGAAAGAAACTCATTTCTTCTAAAATTTTTTTCTTTGCTTCTTTAATAAAAGGTAACCTTTCTTCCCATAAATTGCCTTTAATAGCATTAACAATAGTTTGATAATCTTTCTCAAAATTAGATAACTCTAACCAAACATATGCTCTGTTATCTATATAATTTCTTATATTAGGACACCCACAATAAAATACCAATGTTTCTGCAAGAATACCATCAATAAGTTTCTCTGTAAAATATCCATTTGTAAAATTGTTTTCTACATTAAATGAATACTTATATGGAAACAACGAATTATCTTTACAATGATATGGTAAAACTCCTTTATAATCCATCCAATTAAATTTATTACCACCATATACATGAACATCTAACTTCTTACTCTCAAGATATTTAACGAAATCTACTCGTTTTATATGACCTATATCACTATATTTATCTGATAAAATTGTAGATAACGTATCACCTTTAGTTTTTTCAATTAGTTCAGTTAGTAACTGTGTATAAGTCTTAGATAGATGCCATTCAATATTGTTATAAGTTTCATCATGGAAAGCAGCATATTTAAATTTCTTTCTATCAGGATCAGCCCATTCACCCCATTTTTCTTTATGTTTTTCCATAAAAGGTTCCATCCTAAAATAAATAACTTTAGACAAATCAAGTATTGAAGAAGTAGTACTATTAATAACAACAGTATAATCAGGTTTGATTAAGTCTGATTCAGAAATTAATTTAATATTATTCCACCTACCATCACCTTTACTCATTTTATTCCAACAATTGCATAAATCCTTTGATGACATCCAATTACATAATAATAAAATTTTTATCTCGTTTAGGTTTATTTTATTATTAGTAACCTCATTTGTCGAAACGATTTCTTTATTTTCGTTTAATAAAAGATGTAATGACTCGTTAGGGGAAGTTATTTCCCCAACTATTTCAATATCTTCTACAGTATAATTTATAAGGTCTGTAGTATCTTCAATAGAAGGTTTGAAGTAGATTTTTTCTAACAATAATTTAAGGTTTGGTAGATTTTCTTTGTCGCATTGCTTAAAAAGTTCATCGTGGTTATTATCATAAATATATTTATCAATTTCTATAGACATTTTGATATACTTATATAATCTTTAAATAAAATTATTTATTCTTTTTTTAATAATAAATGAAAAAAATCATTGACAAAAAAATGTCAAAGTGGTAAAAGGAGAAGTCCTAAAACTGGTCGTTGTATTAGTAAACAACAACGACGCAAATCTAGTAAAAAGAAGTCAAAGCGAAGCAAATCAAGTAAAAAGAAATCAAGTAAAAGTAAACGTAAATCAGTTAGACGTAAGTCTGTAAAAAAAAGCAGAAAATCACGCAAATCACATTCTGATAAATCACATTCTGTTAAATCACATTCTGTTAAATCACATTCTGTTAAATCACATTCTGTTAAATCACATTCTGTTAAAGATTTTGGAATGTTTACATCTGAAGGAAATAAACGTATACAGAAAATAGTTAATAAGGCTCGTAAAATAGATGGAACCTTTGCAGAAAAATATAAATTTGCAATGTTGTTAAAAAGAGGATTACCAAGTAAATTTGGAGAAGCTGGTGATACATATGTTAATGAACAAATTCATCATGCTTTAAAATAAAAAATATAATAAAAGTAAGGGTGCTGTAAACCTAATGTTATAATAATCTTTAAATAAAATTATTATTTTAATAATAAATGAAAAAATCATTGACAAAAAAATGTCAAAGTGGTAAAAGGAGAAGTCCTAAAACCGGTCGTTGCATCTTGATAAAAAACAAAAGAAAATCTAGTAAAAAGTCTTCTAAACGTAAATCAAAAAGAAGTAGTAAAAAGAAGTCTTCTAAACGTAAATCAAAGAAAAGTAGTAAAAAGAAGTACTCTAAACGTAAATCAAGTAAAAAGAAGTCTAAACGTATATCAAAACCGAAAAAGAAGTCTTCTAAACATAAATCAAAACCGAAAAAGAAATCCAAGTCTGTTAAAAAACAAAGTAAGGTAAGAGCCAATAAAAGTATTAAGAAAAAATCTGTTGAGAAGTCTAATAACAAGTCTAGTGATAAGTCTAGTGGTAGCAATAAAGATTATTTTTTTGCATTAAAAATAACGTTACAGCATGATAGTACCAGTAATATTAATGTACCTAGTAATTTAAAAGAATCGGTTTTTAAAACTTGTAAAAAATTAATAAAACTGGCATTGAATAATTACGGTATTAAATCATATTCTATAACACAAAAATATTTGTCTACTTTGCATGTATTTGTAAAAATTAAAAAAGATGATGTTAAAAATGAAGATCATCTAACGGAAATTAAACTTGCTCTTAATGATCTAGATGATGATGGAAATTATCCTATTGGCGATAAAGATTATTTAATAGAATCTAAAATTTCATCTTTTAAAAAATAAAATAAATATATTATTTAAAATTGATTAATAAATTAAATTATTAATTTATTATATTATGTCTAATTCATTAATTAAATTATTTAAAACATACCCTGACAAACCATGGAATTGGTATGGTTTAAGTAGTAATCCAAACATTACCTTTGATATTATAAAATCTTATCCTGATAAGCCGTGGGATTGGTATGATTTAAGTTATAATTCAAACATTACTTTGGATATTGTGAATGCTTACCCTAACAAGCCATGGAATTGGGGTGGTTTAAGTCAGAATCCAAACATTACCTTTGATGTTGTAAAAGCGTATCTTGACAAACCGTGGAATTGGTATAGTTTAAGTAATAATCCAAATATTACTTTGGATTTTATAAATGCTTATCCTGATAAGCCGTGGGATTGGTATAGTTTAAGTAATAATTCAAACATTACTTTTGATATTGTGAAAGCTTATCCTGATAATCTATGGAATTGGTATGGTTTAAGTAGTAATCCAAATATTACTTTTGATATTGTGAAAGCTTATCCTGATAATCCATGGAATTGGTCTGGTTTAAGTAGTAATTTAAACATTACTTTTGATATTGTAAAAGCTTATCCTGATAAGCCATGGAATTGGTATAATTTAAGTAGTAATCCAAAGATTACTTTTGATATGGTGTCAGCTTATCCTGATAAGCCATGGCATTGGTCTGGGTTAAGTTATAATCCAAACATTACTTTTGATATTGTGAAAGATAATTTTGATAAGCCATGGAATTGGGGTTGTCTAAGTAGTAATCCAAACATCACTTTTGATAGTGTGAAAGCTTATCCTGATAAGCCATGGGATTGGGGTTGTCTAAGTAGTAATCCAAACATTACTTTTGATAGTGTGAATGATAATCCAGACAATCCGTGGAATTGGAATAGTTTAAGTTATAATAAATTTTTTTATGACAAAAGGATACATTTTATTAAATTAAAAAAAATTAGAGCTAAAGTTAAAATATGGAAAATTAATAGGTATAAGTTAACATTATTAATTAAGACAAAGGCTTTTTGTGAATGGTATTATCATCCTAATAATATTGGTGGTATAATAGCTAAACAAAGATTAATTAATTTATTTACATAAAAATAACCAAATGGTAAATATGATCTAACTGCTATTAATACCATTGTATTAATATTGTTAATCTTAAAAAATTAGGTTTGCTAGATACCTTTTTTTATAACCAATATTTTATAAAATTAATATATTAATTTTTTTATAAATAAAATGGATAGAACAAAAAAGAAAGAATTTAAAAAAGCTATTGAAAATAAAAATTATGATTTTCTTAAAGCTTTTTTAGAAAACAAGGATAATGAAATTTCTGTAATAGACAAAACTAAAGCATTATCATCTATTATAACTATTATTACAAACCATGTGTATGATGAAACTCTAGACCAGAAATTAAATAAAGTTAATGAAGATGATATGAAAATTATAAAACTACTTATCGATCATGGTGCTGAAATAACTCGAGATATAATAGTAGAAAGTGAAACTATAACAGATCCAGAGTATATAGATTATATTTTTTCTAAAGTTAATTTTGAAGAAGTGATGAAATTAGAACCTAGAGTATTAAAAGTATATATGAATAATTTATTTTCACTTTTAACAGATACCGATAAACCTAATTTAGAGAACATAAAAAAAATTATTGATACAGGACTTTTAAAAAGAGAAAATGGTCCTAACGATATTCCTTCACAATCTTCTTCTAATAATAAAGAATTAATTAATTTATTGTTAGATAATAATTTTGTTTTTAGTGAACATAGATCATACGGTGAATATATAAATACTATTGATATGCTTAATTTTTTATTATCTAAAGGTTATGATATGTCAAAAGATTCTTCTATTTTTTATAATAAAAACATAGAACTTGTCAAATACGCATTAAATTTAACAAGAGATAATGGGGAAAAAATTATTGATCTTAATTCACAATATTCATTAGATTCTTTTCTATATTTAATTTATCGCAATTATCCAATTAACATAAAATTATTATTAGATAATGGTTTTAATTTAAATCAATATTCCAATAACGAAGAATTAACTCCTCTAGTACAAGCTATCAAAAATATAGAACTCGTAAAATTATTACTTGAAAAAGGTGCTATTGCATCTTTTCATAATAATTTTGCTATATCAGAAGCATGTAGGTTGAAAAAACCTAATTTAGATATTATTAAACTGTTGATAGAAAAAGGCGCAACTTTAAATGAACAATGTATTCATAATCTGCAACAATCTAAAGATCCAGATATTAAAAGATTTATTAAAGATGAAACAAAATCTTTTGATATTGCTAAAGTATGTAACTATGATTTAGATTTATTAGGAGATCCGTTAGAGGAAAATAACAATACAATTGTTCTATTTAATATAGAAGGTAACAAACAATGTGAATGTATAACATATGCTGATTGGAAAAATATTTTAGATAATCAAGATATAAAATATTTATGGAGACGAAGAACTGAAGAAAATCTTTTATCGCAAAGATTAATATGTTGTAGGATATTTAAATTACCGTTTTCTGGAGTATATATACAAAGTACTTATAATATGCTTCTACGATATAATACATTTAAATTAATAAAATTTAATGAAAAGCAATTAGTGGCTACAGATAAACTAGAAGAAGTTTATAAAGCTATACCGATAAAAAAACGAGATATGTTGAAAGAGATCACTGAAGGTGTTAAAGTGAAAATAAACAATGATATGTATATTTTTAGACCGGATTTAAATGATATACAAATAAATATACCAATATTAAAAGATAATGTTTTTACAACTATAGGTGCTTTTGGAACATTTATAGAATCAGGTGGTAGCTCTGGTCAGACAGAACATATCTTTACATATCTTGATAAATTATCATTTAAAAATTATAACTATGAAAGAATTCAGGAAGGAGAAAGACTTGAAGAAAAGGAAGTTCTTCAAGCAGAAGAAAGAAAGGATGATGAAGATAGAGAAATTAAGGTAAACGAATAAAATAACAATATAATTTAAATAATAATTGATGAAAAATTATTTAAATTAAAAATATAAATAGAATGACTGAATATACACCTGATTATTATTTTATATCTGAAAATAAAGATGTATATTCCGTTAAAACAAAGAAGTAAATCTATTAATCAACTTTTAGAAGATTGTGAAAGAATGGAAGAATCATATAAAGATATATTTAGAAGATGTGATGAATCAAATAAGAAAATATTTGTAAATATGCACCTACAGCTAGATATTATGAAACAATATACGCATGATAGTGAAAGGATTGTTAAATTAGAAAAAGATGTTGTTACGCTGGAAATGAAACTAAAATAAAAATTAAAATAATATTTCATCAATCATTATTTTAATTTAAAGAATTTACAAAAATCAATAAATGTCTAAAAAAACTCATATCAAATCTTCTAAAAATGCAGAAGATGAACAATTAGATGCTATTATGAATAGTATAGATAATATTTCTGTAAGTAATACAAACCAAACCTCATTCTCTTCATCTGATACACCTACTGAAAATAAAACAACAACAAAAAAGTCAGATTCTACTCATAACACTACAAGTAGGTATGCAACTCTTATGGAAACTAATGATAAAGAGGCTGAAAGTTGGTATTATTTCATTAAGTATGATGGCAATGAAGAAAATTTAAAATTTCTTCATAAACAGCTTGATTCTATTGATTGGCATCTTATGGATGATCTTAGTGTTTTTGATCTTGATATAAATTATCTAGTATCAGCACAAACTGCTAAAGAGATGACAAAAGTTGAATTAAATGCTCATCAATGGCATAGAAAATTTGATGGAGTGTTACAAAAGGTTGACTTTGAGTTCAAGAAGAAGGATAGTAATGAAACAAAAATGTGTAAAATATTTGATAGCATCGGCTATGGACAGATTGAAGAATTCGTTGATGATGAAGATATCGACGATGAAGACATGAATGATAGTGATGATGAAGACAATGATGATGTTAGTAGCAGTGATAGCGAAAGTAGCGAAGACGATAGAGGAAGAGGAGGTAAAAAAAGAGTTAAAAAGGACGTTTCGCAAGAACGAGGACACTCAAGTAAAGTAGATGGGAAAAGTAGTGATGAAGAGACTAAAGGATGTGACTCAACTGAGAAGAAACAAGGGGGTAAGGGAATACCAGCAGGATTGTTGAATAATAATTTACCAAGATTTGCTAAAGATAAGAGAAGATATAAGAAATAGATTAGTTGTTGAAAATTTTATTTTTAAGAATAATATTCTTAAAAATAGACATCTAACAGATATTGAAAAATTTAAGTACCTGAGCCATTCAATTCATAATATAAGGGATTGGTGATGATGTAGCATAGTTATTTACATAAAAAGTAAATCCTTTTGTGGTAATTGTTTTTACAAAAATCCAGTAGCATCAGTAGGAGTAGCATTAATTTGGATTACCTGAAGCCATCCAATTCATTGTAAAAGGTCCTGGGCCTGATACGCTATTTACAGCATAGTTATTTACATAAAAAGTAAATCCTTTTGCGGTCACTGATTTTACAAAAAATCCAGTAGCATCAGTAATAGTAACATTATACGGGGTTATTACAACAACTGGAGGTGTATTATACGGTCTTGGAAATACTACACTACCACCATCAGAAGTGCTGCCACCTGGAATAAATGTAGTAGTACCTGATTGAAATAAATTTACGGCTGCCCATAAAGTTTGTATACTAAAAAGTATATCATTACCATTAACAAGTAATTGGCCTATCCCTCCTGATGCAGAACCAACACTTAAAAACTTATCTATATAAACACCTCCAGCCCAACCACTATTCCAATTTAACTCTAAAACTTCTTGTAGTGAAGAAGTGGCTGTAAGACCAACTGTCCGGTTTTGTACAGTCATTGCAGGTAATTGCTTTGCTGCTGCATTTGGAGTTCTAGAATTTACAATGCAAAGATCAGTACCATGCATTGTAATATTACCCAAAACATCTAAATTATCACCATTAAAACTTGCACTCCAATTTTGAAGATTACCTAATGTATCAACTGCAACTATTGCAGATCCAGGATTTGTCGCGGTGCCTGGTGCTGCAGCACTTGCTGGTGAACCTAAAATACTTGATTTTCTAGTAGTTATATAAATTAGTGCTAATACTACACAAACTAAAAATCCTATTATTATAAGTTTTTTTCTATTTTTTGGATCCATTTATTATAATTTATTTATTATATTATAATAAATAATTTTATTTCTATTTTTAATAATTTATTTCTATTTTTACAATCCTATACTTTTTCCAACAGAACTAAAACCACTTTCTATACCACTTCCTATATCTTTTCCAACAGATCCAATTATAGATATAATACCCGAAGTAATACCTGAAATCATTGAATTAATATTAAAACCAGATTTGTAAAACATGTAAATAAGAAATATCACGAATATTACACCTAATGCAGTTATTATTTGTTGTTCATCAATCATTTATTTTTATAAAATTTATTTTATGTTTATTTTATGTTTTGTGTTTTAACATTATTAATAACAATAACAAAACTATTACAGCAACACCACCAATAATCATATTTTTATTAGACAATATTATCGATGGAGCAGCAGTAACTATTAACGGTATAGTTGTTGGCATATTCGTAACAACACTTGTTGGAGTATTTGTAGTTGTGTTACCTAAAGTTATGGTAGGGGTTGTGGTTACACTACCTAAAGTTGTGGTAGGGGGTGTAGTTACACTACCAGGTGATGTAGTGGTAGGGGCTATACCAGGTGTTGTAGTAAATGCTCCGCAAAATTTACTATCTATATTCTGAATAGTTTTACAATAAAGTGGTATTAGTGGTGTTTCAGCAAGATATGATATGTTACTAAATGATGGAGACTCTACAACATTATAAAAAATATAATATCCAGATGGTGTTGGCGGGGTTGAAGATGCAATAGGTGCAGAATTCCTATATAAAAAAAATAGATTATCGCTACTTATCCAATATTGACCAATAGTATTGACACCAGGTGTGGGATTTTTTAAACTATTAATTAAATTTGTTGGAATAGTTGATGGTTTGCTTATCAGAGAAGAATATTTTGGTGTAGCACTATAAGGATAGCTAAAATAAAGACTTCCACCATCCATAAAATACACCATATTTTGATTTAAATCTGTAGCATTCAGACATACATCTATTTGATTACAAAGACTAGCAATAGAAACATTATTAGCAGGATTTAGATTAGAAACAATAGGAAATATAAAACCTTTATTATTACCTAAAATACCTCCAGAACTTGGTGTTGATAATAAATTTATAAAAACATTGTTGGAATTTGTTGGTGGTATAGTTGTTGACATTTATTAAAATAAAAACTAAATAAAATAATAATAATTTACTATTTTAATAAATGTCAACAACCGATTTCACTAATATTTCATCAGTTTTAACATGGCAAAATCAAATTGATGGTGCTACTGTTCGTTTTAATATAGATTATACATCAGGTAACGATTTAGGAGTGCTTAATTATAAAACTAATACTCCTAATAATACAGGAATTGTTGGAACAGTTTTAGCATTTACCCCAAATAGTGCAGCTCAGACATTTACATTAAAATATCTACAACCTGGTTCACAAAATACTGTAAATAGTAGTTCTACCGTAACAATGCAATGTTTTAAAATACAAACATCAACAGGTATTAATTTAACTTATCAAAATTCTGCTATATCAACTGATCAAACTGGTACTTTAACAACATTTGGTTTTCCAGTTTGGAATGGTTCATTTAACCCAACTTTATGTGCCTATGATGGAAGTAATTGGAATTTTTTTACAGCTGATGCAAATGGTAATATAGCAACAAATATTATAAATGAACCTGTGCAAAATCAAGGAAATCCTGGAAATTGTCTACAAATTTTTATAACAACAGAATCACCATATGTAGTAGCTTATGATAATATTATGAGTAATACAACAAATCAAGCTAAGTGTTGTATTACTGGAGGTTATTCGGATAATACATCTTTATTAGTTTGTAAAGATTTAATAAGTAACAATATAATACCATCTTGTGCTACACTAATGCAAACCTATTGTTCTACACCAAGTACAGCATTTATATTAAATACCGATGCTAATGTTGCAGCAAATACATATCAAATTTCTAATCCATGCACACAGTATTGTGGTCCTAATGGAAATACTGATTGTAGTAATTTTTTAAATACTGCTTGTGCAGCACAACAAGCAAGTTATACTGGAACTAATTTTTTTGCTAATAATCCTGATTGTGGATGTTTTCTTAAGACTGCAGGAACGACATTTTGTACAGATATGCAAAGTAGATTTACTGCATTAGGGGCTCCTCCACCTACTTGTACACAAGCTTGTAATTTTCCAACATGTACAAATAATGCTGCAAGAGCATTATTACCAACAACCGATCTTACATGCCCTTCTCAAGTAAATTGTTTACAAAATGTAAATTTAACAAACAGTGGAACGATTAACGGTGCATTAACTCTTGCGCAACAAGAAGCATGTGGGTTAAATACATCTTCTGGGAGTGCTACAACAACTGCGCCTACAACAGTTGCTCCTATTGTTACAACAAGTTCTCCTATAACAATAAGTAGTATTTCAGAAAATTTAACAAAGTTATTTTCTAATAAAACATTTATTATAGGTATGTTTGTTGCAATAGCTATTTTAATAGTACTTATTTATAAAAAAATACAAAAATAATTTCTGCTTACCTACGGGTTAAATTTATTTCGTTATTTTGTATCAATTGATTATACAAAATAGTTTTAAAAAATGATATTATAATTTAGTGTTTTAAAATTTAATATGTTTCCTTCGTTTGAAAGATAATGAGGAGACACTTGATGAAACACTTGTAGGAACACTTGTTGATGATTTAGTGCTATTAGAACTTGATGGGCTTGATCCATGAAACAAAAATTTATAACCAAAAAAAAGTACAGCTCCTATTATTAGTATTATAAAAATAAGTCCAGTACTAAATAAACTTGCTAGCCCTTTAAATACACTATCTATAACTCCTTGTATACCACCTGCTGTCGCAGTTGATGTAGATGCTGCAGTTGAAGTTATTGCAGATACAGTACTATCACTAGCAAATGCACTATTAACATTATTTAAAATAGTATCTGCAACTAGAGATAATTGCATGTTTTGGTTCCATGTACAAGAAGTCCCATTCATTACATAAGGCATATTAATAACTTGAACCTGGGTAAAATCAAAAGTCTCCAATACATTACTACTGAGTGTCTGTGATACTGAAGTACTGGCAATATTTGTTAATAAATTAGACACATCTGTTGCTGACATAGCAGTAGCTCCAGCTCCAGATAAAAATTGAGTATTAGCTGCAGATGCAGCATTTGCAGCACTTGTAATAGCATTGTTAATTGTATTTTGTATATTTGCTGCATTAGTAGAAGATATTTTTGTAACAAGTTTTACAGAAATATTTTCATCTTGAGAAATACCAATAGTAGCACAATTCATTGTGCTACCTGGAGGATAATTAAATGTTATTGATTGAAGCCCAGTTGTTGTTGAGGAAAAGGTATTATCTGACGCGTTTAATATATCAGTAATTTGTTGATTTAATACATTATTTGTTATACTACTTGTAGAACTTGATGATGAGCTACAATCAGTTATACACATAGGTCCTAACGAAAAATTTTCTCTTAATTGTTTTTTTCCCTGTTTACCTTTTGTCTTTGATAAATTAAAAATTTTATTAAGAGTATCAACAAAATTATTATTCATTTATTTATTAACAATTATAAAATTATTTATTAATTTTGATAAGAATAAATAATAAATAATATGTCATCAAATGTTTTTATAACTAAATTAACAAGCTCATCTAACACTGGTTCTCAAAAATTTGCTGTTGTATCAATATTATCTCCAGCAAATTCTCTATTATTAGATGCAAAATTATTACTTCCTAATATGGTTTATTTTTTAGATGGTGGTAAAATAATTATAAATACATCTCCACAAACTATAATTAATTCTAACATAAAATCAACAACAAGTACAACGCTTATTAATCCTATTCAATCAAATACAGGTGTTACAAATTATTGGCTAGGTAGTGATAAATTATTTTTGTTATATAGACAAAGTTCTGGAATATATCAAATTTTATATGATCCTGCTAATGGACCTTTTAATTCTGCTCTGACAAGTAGTGAATTTACATCGTCATATTGCAGCACTATTTCTAATAGTGATCCAGCATGCTCAAAACCATTTATGCCAAATCCAACTACAAACCCAAGCGTTACTAATTCTGTTACATCTAGTCCAACTGTTACAAATTCTGCGACTAGCAACCCCATACCAACGATTCCTTTAATAACAAATTCTCCATCATCTCCAGCAGCATCAACATCTTCAACAACAGTTGCTATTGGTATAGGATTAGCAGCAATAATTGTAGGATTGGGGATATTTCTTGTGAAAAAAAAGTAGAAAAGAAAATAATTTTATTATTAAAATTTAATTAAGATTTTAATAAATTATTATGTCTTCATCATCAACTAGTATAGGTATTCAGCCACCTAACACAGTTACATGTGTTGGTCCTCCAACAGTTACTGATGGTACTACTATACAACAACCACTTTATAATATTGCAGCTTTTAATGATGTTTACACAATGACACAAATCATGCCTACTGATTATGGTGTGAGTTATCAAGCAAATACTCCTAATAATATAACAAGTATTGGGGCATCAGAAAATTTATTAATTTTTCTTAAAGGTGGTGGATTTATAGGTCTTGACGCAAGTACTTATCTAAATGTACAAAATTATTTGAATACTAATTCAACTACTAATTATGATATTGTATCAGTTGGCAATGGAACAAAAATAGCAAATCAAACTTTTGCAAAAGATACTATAATATTTGCAGCAGCAGGTTCTTCAGTTGGAACACCTTGCACCACTTGTTCTGTATGTGGTAATACCAGTAATTCTGCGTCACAAAGTATTGGTATGTCAATAACTAGTGTGTTTATTATTGTAGGAGTTATTGCATTAATTATATTTATTATTTATAGTAAAAATAAGAATAACACTTCATCAAGTAATCTAAAATTATCTTTTAAAAAAAATAAATAAAATAAATATTAAAATTTAATTAATAAAATGGCAAAATCTCCAAAAAGAAAATCTGTGAAAAGAAAACCTTGTTCCGCTGGAAAACGCAGAAGTCGTGTGACAAATCGTTGTTATTCTCCTAAAACTATTCGTAAATCTACTACGCGTAAAAGTAGCGGTAAACGTAGCAAAAAGAAAAAAAGTGTTAAACGTAAAAGTGCTAGCAAAAAGAAGAAAAGCGTTAAGAAAAGTAAACGTAAAAGTGCTAGTAAAAAGAAGAAAAATAGTAAAAGAAAAATGAGTGGTCGACCTAGAAAACGTCTATCAGCAGCAAATGATGAAGATAAAAAAATGCGTAAAAAAATACTAAAGAAACACGCTAAACAAGAATTAGACTATGAAAAAGCATTAAAATTTATAGGAAGAACCAGCTGGAGAAACAAAGTTGGTAACAAAAGACAAGTTGGTGGATCTGAAGGCGATCAGTTCCAGCACTTCTTGGATCTATTAAAAAAGAATAAATTAAAAGAAGCTAAAAGATATGCAATAAGCGAAGCTGAAGCAGAAGGTAAAAGCACATCTCCTTATAAATATGCTAAGAAAATTGGTTTGATAAAATAAAAGAATTAAATATTTTTATTAAAATTTAATTAAGATTTTAATAAAATTAAAGCTAATCTTCCTCATCCTCTGAACTATCGCTATCACTTTCCGAATCAACTTCTTCATCATATTTTTTATCACCAGTTATTTCTTTTAACATATTTTGTCTTTTTATTGGCATAACACTATACACTTCTTCTAATTTACCTGATAAAACTAACTGTTTTTCATCTAATTTTATTAATTTAAATGTATCATTTTTATGCAATGTATTATAAGTACTTTGTATGTATACATTTGAAAATGGAAGTTTAAATGTTAATAGTTTTGATGAAGAATGAACTTCTTGTTTTATAATAAGAATTTTCCATTCAGAATATGTGATACATACACATTGTTTACTACCTTCTATATTAAATAAAATTATATTACTTTCTTCTAATGAATCATAGTTAGGACATATTTTAGACATATCTGTTGTTGTATAATCTTTAAGAAATTTCTTAATATCTGGATTATTAGATTTTTGTAAATTATATATACAATCTTCATTTAACGTTGCACCTTTTTCTAATAGAAATTTAATAGTATCTAAATTAGGTTTATTTCCAGTACATGCTTTATTTATAGCAATATTTTTATGAAAAGTTACATCGATATTGTTTTCTAAAAATAATTTTATTAAACCAATATTATTTTTAGAAATAGCTTGTGCTAATGGTGTTATATCCTCATCTTTAGAATATTGATTTAAATTAAATCCATTATCTATTAATAATTTTACAATATCTATATCACCTTTATATATTAAATATAAAAAAGCTTCTAATGTATTTTTTGAATCCAGATTAATAATTTTTTTTTCCATTTTCATCTGTCAGATTTATCACATACCTCACAATATCTATATTAGTATATAAAATCGATGAGTCTTTTATTATATCATAACCTTTAGATATTAAGAAATTAAGCGTATCAATATTATCTATATATCTACCATATCTACTACCAAGAATAAAATTATTGTTTAATAAAAAATTAATTAATTCTTTATTGTCTACAGAAGAATTCGATGGGATAATGTTATCATTTAAAATCTTAGTATCAATAATTTTTTTTACATATTCTAAATTAGGTTTAGAATTATTTGTAAGAAATAAAAATAAATTGGTAATATAACTTTTTAATTTACCAGGTTTTTGTTTCATTATTTCTTTAAAATCAATTTTAGAAAAAATATAATTCATATAGTCTGGATCTGTTATCATAATACTTAGTTGTAACACAATGTTAGTTATTTCAGCACCGTTATCAATTAATAGTTTTATAAGTTTTAAATCAGTATCGTTTATTTTAGGTATCGTTTTATCAATATCCTTACTGTCTAAAATGACACGTAAAATATTTTGTAAAGCTTTAGTTTTTTCTGCTGTTGATAATTGATTATTGTTATTTTCAAGTATGTATTTGAGAGTGTCATAATTTTTCTTTTTTATAGCTTCCTTAAATTCTTTTACTATATCGGGAATATCTGATTTAAATTCAGTAACAATTTCTTGAATTTTTTCAACTTGAGTATTCGATACAACAATAGATGCACCTGGTATATAAGTAACAAATATCATTTTATCGTCTGATCCGGTTAATATAAAATAGCCATTTCTATCTATTAAAATCTCTTTTTCTGCTGGATGAAATGATGAAAAATACATAGGTAAAATTTTTGATCCAGCAGAAATAGTTATTTCTATCACGCAACATTTTTTACCAGAAAAATCTTTTGCCACTTCTTCAGATAAACTTGATGATATATATGTACTATCCTGAAAAATAATATCATTTTTATCAGATAATGTAACACCTTTATATACTTTAATAGAGGATGATAATGGATTACAATCATTAAATGCTTTATCTAAATTATCTAAATGTTGGTGATATATGTCAGATAATTTCTCTTTATTTCTTATTTTTTTATTAAAATTTTCATATTCAAATGTTGTATACCAATTTATAGTGTCTTTTATATATTCAGGTAATTGTAATACATAGTTTTCTTGATCATCCAAATCCATTTATTAAAATTAATAATATTTTATTAAAATTTAATTAAGATTTTAATAAATGGATAAAAAGGCTATTGTCATAATATTATGAATAATATTATTTATTACTGGTATGTTAATCTACTATAAATTTATTAAAAAAGCTCCACAAACATTAGCTGAACAAACTGCTATCAAATTTTACACAAACACATCACTATCTGATACAAGTGTCAGCAACTCTTCGACGACTAGTCAGCCAACTGTTGGTACACAGCCTCCTCAACAACAGGTTATTTATACGCCAGCACAGCTTGCTACATTACAAAGTGCATATAATTGGGTTAATAAATTATTGCCTACTCCAATGAGCGGAAATATGTGCAATCCTATTGTAACAGGTCCTGATATTAATGGAAATTATAATATAACAGCAACTGGTTTCAACAATCAAACTATGTGCATTCTTGCACAAATGGCTACAATGCCTGCAGGAGATGCAAAAACCGCGATAGATTTAGGATTTATATATTTAGCGAATGCAATTTTGTTAAAAACAGCTGGATCTTATAATATAACAACAGGTATTCTTACAATGAATGTACCATTTACACAAGGTGAACCAATACCTTCGCCAATGAGTTTAATAGCTTTTAGTCAATGGATGGAAACAGAATTACAACAAAATGTTCCACCTGGGTCAATCCCAACAAATATATGTGCTGCTCAAGGATGTTAGAAACATAGAAATATTTTTATTAAAATTAATTAAGATTTTAATAAATGAATAAAAAAGCTATCGTAACAATAACAGCAGTGCTATTGATGCATGGCATTTCAATATCATTACCAATGACTCTGGTAGCTTTTGGTTAACATTTTTAGCACAATGTCCAATAGGCGTTTGTGCCGTTCAGGAACGGATACCTTTTTTTTTATGGTTTACTGTATTTCTAAAAATATAATTCTATAATAAGAATTATATTTCTGCTAAAATCATCAATGTTTTATTATTCAATCTTTTTTAATCTATCATCTTTTGGTTTATTATTTTCAACATCATCCATATTATCTTTATGAATATATTCATCATCTAAACCATTGTGATAATCTCTTTGAAGAATTATATAAATTGGTGCAAATCTTTCAAACGGAAAAGACTCATTTATCGGTAATCGTGATCGTGGAACATACTTAAAATTTATTTTGTATATATTCATTTCAAATTGCTTTTCATTTTGGTATATTGAACAAAACCAATTTATATTACCTTCTTTAACAAGTATCCTATATTCGACAGAACTTCTGTAATCACTATTTATAAGTTGATGATTATACCATGAATAGTGTTTTCTTTCAATATACAAAGGCTTTCTTTCACTTGCTAAATATGAATAAATTGCATTAACCATTGTTTCTGATATATCGTCAGATAGTTCTACATAAGTGTTATCATAGATTTTATAAATAGGCAAACGTTGTCCTGCTGAACTTATTTTTATTAGATAATCATTCAATTTATTATACGGTAAGACCTGTAAAGAATCATATATAACATTTTGAAGATTTGTAACACCAATACATTTTGTATTACATTTGTGTCTATGTTTTTGAATATTATAATTTTCATTATATGTTTGTAACGTTAACATTTATGCATAATTATTCTTAAAAACTTTATTAAAAATTAATCAAATTTTATAATACTATTCTTTATTATGTTGTTGCAAAGAATTCTGCTAAAGATAACAAATCCTCTCGTTGATCTTCATAATTATGCGAAAACTGAATTATAGCCTTTATAATAATATCTTTATAGCATAAATTTGTCAATACATATAACAATATTTCATTAAATTTCATATCAAAGAATACATCATCAGCAAGCATATAAGCAGTATATTTATTTTCATTAGTGTCAACGCCATCACTTTCATAATCTAATAAACAATTAAACAATGATCTCCCAAGACGACCTTGTCTTTTCAATATATCATTTTTTATTACTTTGTTAACCATATTTATTTCTAATAAAAACTTGAATAAAATAAAAATTGATTTATTAAATTATTTTTTTATAATTTATAAAAAATATGTGTAAAATTTGCGAAGAAAATATACCAGATAATGTTACTGCTCTTGTACTGGGTATTTGTGAAATAAAGAACATACCAAACACTTTTACTAAACTTACATATCTTACTTGTTACAGTTTAATAAATATTATTGATATACCTAATACTTTTACTAGTCTTATATGTCTGAATATTAGTGGATGTGTTAATCTTACTTTAATACCAGATACTCTTGTCAATCTTCAACAACTTGATTGCGATGGTTGTACAAGTCTTACTAGTATTCCTGATACTTTTATAAATTTAAAACAACTTGATTGCGATGGTTGTACAAGTCTTACTAGTATTCCTGATACTTTTATAAATTTAGAACAACTTGATTGCGATGGTTGTACAAGTCTTACTAGTATTCCTGATACTTTTATAAATTTAAAACAACTTAATTGCGAAAATTGTATATATATTACTGAGATATCAGATAGTCTTATTAAACTTAATAACCTTACTTGTGGTGGATGTATAAATCTTGTTAAAATACCAATAATTTATCATTTAAGTTATGATATTAAATGTAAGTGGCTAAACACACCTTCTAATAAACCTTATCAATTTAATATAAAAAAAGTAAAATATTTACAACTTTGGTTAAGAAAGAATATAAAATATTTTATTTTTAAAAGATGGATAAAATCAGAAGATGGTGTAAAGTGGTTATACGATCCTTGTAGAATAGGTGGTAAAGTGAGCAAACATAGCATACTGAAGAACATATCATTGTATGAAGTATAATGAGCTTGTAATTATGTACTATGCTTTAGTAACTTAATATTATAATATTAATTTTATTCATCAATAAATAAAATTGATTTATTGATTTATTAAATTATTAAATCATTAAATTTTATTATGTCTAATTCATTAATTAAATTAATTCAAGCTTACCCTGACAACCCTTGGGATTGGTTTGGTTTAAGTTGTAATTCAAACATTACTTTTGATATTGTAAAATCTTATCCTGACAAGCCATGGAATTGGTGTGGGTTAAGTAGTAATCAAAACATTACTTTTGATATTGTTAATAATTATCTTGATAAGCCGTGGAATTGGTATAGTTTAAGTAGTAATTCAAACATTACTTTTGATATTGTGAAAGCTTATCCTGATAAACCGTGGAATTGGTATGGTTTAAGTTGTAATCCAAATATTACTTTTGATATTGTAAATACCTATCCTAATAAGTCATGGAATTGGTATAGTTTAAGTAATAATCCAAATATTACTTTTGATAGTGTGAACGCTTACCCTAATAAGCCGTGGAATTGGTTTGGTTTAAGTTATAATCCAAACATTACTTTTGATATTGTAAATTCTTATCCTGATAAGCCATGGGATTGGTATAATTTAAGTAATAACTCAAATATTACTTTTGATATTGTGAAAGATTACCCTGATAAGCCGTGGATTTGGGGTTGTTTAAGCAGTAATCCAAACATTACCTTTGATATTATGAAAAATAACATTGATAAACCGTGGGATTGGTCTGGTTTAAGTCGTAATACAAATATTACTTTTGATATTGTAAATGCTTACCCTGATAAGCCATGGGATTGGCTTGTTTTAAGCCGTAATCCAAATATTACTTTTGATATTGTGAATGCTTATCCTGATAAGCCATGGGATTGGGAATGTTTAAGTTATAATCCAAACATTACTTTTGATATTGTGAAAGCTTATCCTGATAAACCATGGGATTGGAATTGTTTAAGTAGTAACCCAAACATTACTTTTGATATTATAAATGATAATCCTGATAAGCCATGGAATTGGGGTCGTTTAAGTTATAATAAATTTTCTTATGATGAAAAGATACATTTTATTAAATTGAAAAAAATTAGAGCTAAAGTTAAAATATGGAAAATTAATAGGTATAAGTTAACATTATTAATTAAAACAAAGGCTTTTTGTGAATGGTATTATCATCCAGAAAATATTGGTGGTGTAATAGCTAAACAAAGATTAATTAATTTATTTCAGCCCATAGCCCATAGCGGGTAAATCAAGGTCGGCGAAGCAGCAAATCAACATAACAAATGACAGATATAATTGTAATACAAAAAAATTGATTTTTTAAGCCTTCTTCTTATAATATACAGATGACATCTTGTCTTATTTCCTTCAACTGTTGTTATACAGAAACATTTATTTCTACTTCTCTTAATCTTCTTTGCTGCTTTGCTAACCTTGGTTTAACCTATGATCTAAGAAATAGTTTAAAATTAAACTTGGATAAAATAAAAATTGATTTATTTTTAACTTTATAAAATAAATCAATAAACTTTACAACATGACTTCTACAAGAATTAATCCGATCGATCCCACTAAATCATTCCAATCTTCACAATTATATAAAACAACCTACGCTAAAACACCACAATACGATACACAAACACAGCAACCGCAACAAACTACTTTTTTTAATAAATTTAAATCATCAGCTTCACTTAGTAATGACCCAGAAGAACAATACATTGGATTAAGAGGTGATGATTTTATATTTTTTATTAAAAAAATTTTATTGAAAAGCAAAATGAAAGAAAAATATATTTCTCTCCTTCTTACTTCAGAAAACTTAAAAATATACGATTCAGTTTTTACATCCAAATCCTCAAATCCTGACAGCAACTACGAAATATTTGAGCAACTCGGTGATCTCACTGCTAATAAATTTATTGTACATTATATGTATCATCGTTTTCCACAATTGAGATGTACTGAAGGTGTTAAGATTGTTGCAAGATTACGTATTAATTATGGATCTAGAAACTCGTTTTTTAACATTGCTGAAAATCTTGGTTTTTGGGACTTTATTTCAGCCTCAATATCTGACCGAGAAAGATGTAAAAAACCTCTATTAGAAGATGTTTTCGAAGCATTTATTGGAGCTACTGAATATATTCTCGATACAATGTTCCGAACTGGAGTTGGATATAGCATTGTTTATGATATTTTATCTAGCATTTTTAATGAGATTAAAATATCGCTAAAGTATTGCGACTTATATGACGCAAAGACAAGATTAAAAGAACTTATTGATTGTTGCCCTCAAATAGGCACACTTCGTTATGTAGATACTATTAAAGAAAATAACAATAATACTAACGTTAACGGGATTGTTAACGGTAGCGAAAATAATATAAGTGGTTCTACAACTGTTTTACAAAACTATAAATTAACTCTTTCAACAATTTTTCTAAAACAAAATAACGTTGAATATGCTGTTGGAAGCGGTACTGCTGCAAAGAAGCCAGATGCTCAACAATATGCTGCTCGTATGGCTTTATCATTTTTGAATAAAAAAGGTTTTTATAAAGAAGAATCTGAATTTTATAAAAAATTAATAAACTCTAACTTATTTTATATTTGTTAGTAATGTCACAATCATTTTTCTTCTATCCTTATCTGAAATTTTTAATTTATTAATAGTTTCAATACATGTTTCTATAGTTTTTGTATGATTATTATTACGTAAACCAAAACTATTTTTATAATCATTTACAGCCTCTATAAATTTTTCTTCTTCTTCATTATCAGTATCGTCGTTATGATTGTCTTTAAGATTATCATAAATATTATTATTACCAATCTTGTTTGTTTTACTTCTGGTATTATAACGATGTGTTTTAATCTTAGTATAAGATTCTATCATTTCAATAGCACTAAAAATATTCATTAAAACAATCGTATCAGCCGCTTCAATATAGTTTTTATATGTTGCTAATTTTAGCAATAAATCTTCAGCCATATTTTTCTTATCTTCTATATCAGAAGATTGTGGTAATGGATGCAAGTAAATATTATTAATAATTTCTTTCGCATGATTTCCGCCTTTCTTTGTATGCATTCCAAAATTATTTTCATTATATAAATCTAAAATAGATTCGTATGTAATGTTACTTTTAGTTTCTGCTTCGCCTGCATTTTTTCGCATAGCAAATTCTTGTTGATACATAATTGACATTTTTTGTTATTTGTAACAATCATATAAATTGTTATAAATAAAATCAATTATTTTTTCATATGGTGACTAAGCATTAAGAGAAGACATGCTTCTGTATCGACTATATTTGTTGTATAAATTTATTTAATCTTTTTTTTGCTATAATACCACCAATATTATCAGGGTGATAATACCATTCGCAAAAAACCCTTGTCTTAATTAATAATGTTAACTTATATCTATTAATCTTCCATCTTTTACATTTAGCTCTTATTTTTTTTAATTTTGCGATATATATAAATTGTATTCTTTCATCAAATTTAAATTTATTATCACTTAATCCATACCAATCCCATGGCTTATCAGGATAAGCTTTAACAATATCAAAAGTAATGTTTGGATTATTACTTAAACAATACCAATTCCATGGTTTACTAGGATTATCTTTCACAATAGCAAAAGTAATGTTTGGATTCCTACTTAACCCATACCAATTCCATGGCTTGTCAGGATAAGCTTTTACAATATCAAAAGTAATGTTTGGATTATTACTTAAACAACCCCAATCCCATGGATTATTAAGATTATTATTAACAATATCAAAAATAATGTTTAGGTTAATACTTAAATTATACCAATCCCACGGCTTGTCAGGATAGGTATTTACAATATCAAAAGTAATATTTGGATTATAACTTAAACCATTCCAATCCCACGGCTTGTCAGGATTATCATTAACAATATCAAAAGTAATGTTTGCATTCTTACTTAAATCATACCAATTCCATGGTTTGTCAGGATTATTTTTAATAATATCAAAAGTAATGTTTGGATTCTTACTTAACCTACACCAATTCCATGGCTTGTAAGGATAAGCTTTAACAATATCAAAAGTAATTTTTGGATTATTACTTAATTCATTAAAACTCCATGGCTTCTCAAGATTATCTTTAATAATATTAAAAGTAATGTTTGGATTACTACTTAAATTATACCAATCCCATGCTTTCTCAGGATTATCTTTAACAAAATCAAAAGTAATGTTTGGATTATTACTTAAATAATCCCAATTCCACGGTTTATCAGGATTATCTTTAATAATATCAAGAGTAATATTGTGATTATTACTTAAACAACCCCAATTCCATGGCTTGTAAGGATAAGCTTTAATAAAACCAAAAGTAATATTTGGATTACAACTTAAATAATCCCAATCCCATGGTTTTTCAGGATTATTTTTAACAATATCAAAAGTAATATTTCTACTTAATGCATACCAATTCCATGGCTTGTTAGGATAGGCTTTCACAATATCAAAAGAAGTAATGTTTGGATTACTACTTAAAATATACCAATCCCACGGGTTCTTAGGATAAGCTTGAATTAATTTAATTAATGAATTAGACATAATAATAAATTATAATTTTTAATTTATTAATCAATTTTTATTAATCATTTGTCACAAGAGGATTAACATAAATGTTTGGTATATTTATTAAGAGGTAACTATTAAATTAAGATTCTATGTTTATAAGAATCTTGTTTCGATAATGATTTGTTTAATCGGTTTGTGATAAGAGCAGTAATCTATTAAAGTCCATTTATGATCCATTTCTTTCTCTATTATTTTTAATTTAACAGAATCTGAATAAGATTTTTCTTTAGTAAAATCAAAAAGTATTTCTATATCTTCAACAGACATATTATATCCACATCCACATTTTACTTTTTTTTCTAACATTTGATCTTTTTGCAAAGCACCAGTTTTAATATATCCTAAAACCATATTAGGTGTAAAAAATAAAGCTCTTTTTGTACCAGTCCATCTACAAAAATCTCTTTTTCTTATATAACCAACTATTTCGGTAATATATTTAATTTTTAGATGTTGCAACATAACATAAATTATTTCTCTAAGAAAACCAGATTTTACAATAGTGGTATTACCTGTCACCAATAATTCTTTTATATGGATACCTACAAAATGTAAATGAAACGGATATAGTTTCTTTGTACCAACCTTCACCTTATCTCTGAACAAGTCTGTTAATATTGTGTTTAATAGATTCATTAATATTATAAAATGATTCTTAACAAAATTAAAAACAAATCAAATAAATTTTAATAAATTATTATTACCAATTTTAATAAATGCTTTTATCATTATACAACTTACGAAATTCATTTTATAGATTTAGACGCAGAAGACGACCATATGTTGTTGCATATGAAGGATATGATATTAATGATCTCGTTACTAAAATTAATACAGATAACAGTAATAAAAACAAGAATAGTAAAGGTAACAAAGATGATGATAATGGCGATGAAGTTGAAGATGGAGTTTCAGCAGCTGTTGAAACAGTTTGGTTAATGATATCAATAATTTTCTTTATTATGGAATTTCTTTTGTTCTATTTTATGTTCTTCGCTATTATGAGATGTGCAAAAAACTCACCTGAAAAAATTATTCATGTTGTTTTACTCTTATTATTTACTTTACCATACTGTCTCTTTGTAATGTTGTACGATAATTCAGTTTATACAATTTGTGCTAAAGAATCATTATCTAGTTTTACAAGTATGTTTAATTGATGGTAATAAAATTTAATTGATTTTTTAATAAAATTTTTTATTAAAAAGCAAAATAACTATGGAAAAATGCCATTCGATATGTCTTGAAATGTTTAAGCAAAGAGGCTATAAAATTATAGAATATGATGATAAACAAATTATTGCTCAAAAAAATTTAGAAACTAAATCTGATGATAGTTCTAACGAAGATTCTGATGACGAACAAAAAGATTTAGTATGTGCCTTTTTATCAGACACTAATAAATTTAATAAAGAAAGGTTGAAGGAAATTTTAGGTCTTATGCAAAAAATTGAAGTAAAACATGGTATTATTATTTGTCTTAGCGATTGCACAACAGCTGCTAAAACTATAATAAATGATATCAAAGATGTTAGAATTGAGTTATTTAAAATGGATGAACTACAATTTAATATTACAAAGCATAGGCTACAACCAAAATTCAGCAAAATTGATGATGAATATGCAACAATACTAAAAAATAAGTTTGGTAATAAATTACACTTTTTGTTGAAGAAGGATCCTATTTGCAGATTCTATGGATATGAACGCGGGAATATTATTAGAGTTATTAGGAGAAATGGTTATATTCTCTATAGAATGGTGAAATAAGAATTAATTAATATTTTGATATAGAAACAATAAAATAAAAATTGAAAAATATTTTAATAATAATAAATAAATTAAAAATGGCTTATGCAAGTATAATGAATGGTTTCAGAGATATGTTAGCAAATGGTGAAAAAATTGAATGTAATGATGCATTATCTGCACAAAAACTTTGTAGAGAATTATATAATAATTATGGTGTATGCAATCAAGACCTTGCCGATGTTTGTCAAATTTCTAGTGTTATGATGCATACCTGGAGAAATAAAGATATTGGTGAAGCTGGTAATAAACTTACTAATACACATAAATTTGTTATTAGAGAGATGCAAATTCTTATGAAAATGTTGAAACAGCAATTACAGGATGAAGAAAAAATTAAAATAGATTTAATAAAATTACCACAACAAAAATTATTAATGGATAAAAAATAATTTTTACAACACCACTTTCTTATCATAAAAATAAAAATTGATTTTATTTTTATTAATTCTATTATTATTAGTTTAACAATTAAAAAAACATGTCAAAATTATTACAAAAAATAGAATATAAATTTGCTCCAGATGCAACAAAAGATTCTCTTCTTCTATTAGTAGAAGAACACAAGACTGAATTAAAATTAGATGAGAAGGGAATTAATGCTATAAAAATTGAAAGTAGAAAAAAGAGTATAGATTATCTTAAAAACATTTTAGAACCAATTCTATTAACAGAATTAACAGAACAATTAATAGATGAAGAAAAGGGTAATGTTAATGTCAAAGACCCTGTAGATGGTTTTACACCGTTACACATTCAAAGTGATATCATAGTAATTAAAATCTTATTAGATCATGGAGCAAATCCCAACATTTCAGATAACAGGGGTTATACACCGATGCATGTTCAAGGCTCTTGGCCGCACTATGCCAAAAAAGTAAGAGAAGCTATGGATAAAAAAACTAAAAAAGAAGAAGAGGAGGCAGAACGAAAGGCAATCGAAGAAGAAAATAAAAAAAAAAAAGCTGAAACAAATAAAAATAACTGGAATAAAGAAAAGATTGAGAAAAAAGAAGTAAGCAAGGAAGCAAGCAAGGACATAAAAAAAGAAACTATTATTGAAATCCCAGAAAATGTTAATAAAAGTATTTTAAAATTATTAATATCATATGGAGCTAACGTGAATATACGAACTAACAGTGAATTTATTCCTTTGTCAAGAAATATTATTAAAGAAATTATACAAGAGCAAATTAAAGAACTTGATACAATAGAAAAAGATAATGTTGAAGAAAAGATTAATAAAAAATGAGCAATGATCTGTTACCTACAGTTAGCATTACAAATATTAAATCCATGGGTTGAGGTCATCAACTAGCCAGATTATAATACTAAACAATCTTCCACGCAATGGATGTCTTTCTTCATAACATAATGTTATGAAGAAAATATTATTTTTAATAAAAAAATAAAAATAAACTATAATAAAATGAGCGATGATCCGTTACCTATCATTATAACAGCAATAGTTGTTATAGCTATTGTTTTATATTGCATATTATTTAGCATTATTGGTTACGCAAATATTAAAAAAAATCCATGGAGTGGAGCTAATTGGCCAGATTATAATACTACAAGTAGTAAACAATCTTCTACACAATGGATGTCTTTCTTCATAACATTAGTATTATCTGTAATAATATTTTTTATAGGTAAAAAGATGATAGAAAACGATCTTTTAACACCATTAGGTATTTATGGAAATACATCTACTCGCCATAAAAAATATGAATAATTAATTATTAATAAAATAAATTAGTTAACCGTCTTTTAGCTATTATACCACCAATATTTTCTGGATGATAATACCATTCACAAAAAGCCTTTGTTTTAATTAATAATGTTAACTTATATCTATTAATTTTCCATACTTTAACTTTAGCTCTAATTTTTTTCAATTTAATAAAATGTATTTTTTCATCATAAGAAAATTTATTACAACCTAAATTATACCAATCCCATGGCTTATCTTGATAAGACATCACAATATCAAAAGTAATGTTCGGATTATAACTTAAACCAGACCAATCCCACGGCTTATCAGGATAAGCTTTGACAATATCAAAAGTAATATTTGGATTATAACTTAAACTATACCAATCCCATGGCTTATTAGGATAAGCATTCACAATATCAAAAGTGATATTTAGATTACGGCTTAAACTATCCCAATCCCATGGCTTATTAGGATAAGCATTCACAATATCAAAAGTAATGTTTGAATTATAACTTAAACCATCCCAATCCCATGGTTTCTCAGGATTATCTGTAATATCAAAAGTAATGTTTGGATTACTACTTAAACCATTCCAATTCCATGGTTTATTAGGATAAGCTTTCACAATATTCAAATTAATATTTGGATTACAACTTAAACCAGTCCAATTCCACTGCTTACCAAAATTATCTTTCACTATATCAAAAGTAATATTTGAATTATAGCTTAAACCATCCCAATTCCATGGCTTATCAGGATAAGCTTTTACAATATCAAAAGTAATATTTGGGTTACTACTTAAACCATACCAATCCCACAGTTTGTCAGGATTATCATTTACAATATCAAAAGTAATGTTTGGATTATAACTTAAACCAGTCCAATTCCACGGCTTATCAGGATAATTATTCATGATATCAAAAGTAATGTTTGGATTACTACTTAAACTATACCAATTCCATGGTTTATCAGGGTATGTTTCAAATAATTTAATTAATTCATTAGACATAATAATGAATTAATTAATAAATTAAAAATTTAATCAATTTTTAATAAAAATTAATAGATAAACATTTATATAATTTTAAACATAACCTGAAATAACCCTAATATTAAGATACCATCCAATCTATCTAACACCCCTCCATGATATCCAAGTAAAGAACCACTATGTTTAATATCTGCTCTTCTTTTTAACCATGATTCAAACAGATCACCAAACAAACTAATTAAATTACATACAAGAACGTTATACATACTGGCATATCGTTCTTCTGTAAACATTATACTCACTGTTATAAAAGACGTTAAGTAACCTGCCATAAAACCTTCAATAGTTTTATTAGGGGAAACAACTCCTATTAATGGTATTTTAGTTTTACCGAATGATCTTCCGTAGAAGAATGCACCAATATCATGAGATCCACATAAAATTATTATATAATATAATATATTGTTATATCTCATTCTATTTAGTTCTATTAAACACATAAACGGTAATAATGGAAAGAAGACAGTTAACCATATATTTTTGAAAGAAGGCCATTCAATTGTTAAAACATATATCATAGTAATCCATAGAAATCTGTTGAATATAACAGGATCAAAATATTTAAAACTTAATTCAACAAATAATATTAACAGAGATCCAACAATAGATCTAGAAATAATTTCTTTATTCATGTTTACTTAACAATTAATTTTATAATTTTTAATCAATTATTATTTTAGTTTGTTTAAAAAATATAAAGTTATTGAAAATTATAAAATAACTTTAGCAATTTATTATTTGTTTAATATTGATGCAAGAACTATTTTTGCTTCATCAACAGACTTTTCATTTATCCAAGTCATTCTTGCATTATATGACTCTTCTGTATCATCTTCTCTCTTAAGAATACAATATTTTTTCATAATATGCTCTAAAATGCCACTTGAACGATTACATCCACAAAAATGCAGTATAAAATCCCCAGGTTTGAAGTTGCACCAGTAGCTATTAAATAACACTTGATTAGGATTTTTAATAAGTTCTACATGATTTTGTAAATTATTCCAATTATTATCATATATGCTTATGAAAGCACTTTGCTCCCAACAAGAATCATTGATAAAACTTGTTTGTTCATATATTTCATCAAGTAATTTCATAGAATATTCTGTATTTTTTAAAAAGAAAACACCACTGTTAATTTTATCCCAATCAGAAGCTATTAACATGTATTTACCATTCATATGATTGTTTATTAAGTCTTCTAATTTTATCTCATCATTCATTATATATGTATCACCATCTATCCAAAAGAGATAATCATATTGAGATAAATATTTTTTCAACAATAATATTTTGCTCCATGGGATAGGGCGAGTATGATCAATGACAGAAAAATCTTCGATATAACTATAATTATGTTTGACGCAATAGTCTATTTTAGTCTGTATTCCATATTGTGTTATTTTTCTATAGTCATCTCCATAACTCATAGTACATAGTGCTATTTTAAGAGAATTTGGTTGTATATTTTGCATATATAAATATTTATTTTATTTATTATAATTTTCTTTAAATTATTATAATTTATTTTTAATCATAATTTGTACATTAGAAATAAAATTGATATTAATTAAAATTTAATAAATAATATTAAAAATGTCACAATCTAATTTACCTAAGATATCTGAAGAATTATCTGAACTTATTAACACCAAGGATTTCAATGAATATGAAGCAAAAATATATTTAACAATCAAACTAATCGGACAATTATTTGAGCCATATTCTCCTTGGATGTCTTGTACACAACTGAAATATTTATTATATCAGTTTCATAAAGATGTTGGTAATTATAATAATAATGAATTAAAAGAATTAAAAACTAGATTAGATAATTTTGATAAATATTGGTTCTCCTTCATCGATAAATATAATAAATATTTAATCAAACACGGAATGGTAATGCAAATAGTTAGAAACATTAATACCAATCAAATCTATTTCAATTTTACAGAAGATACTATTACCATCTCATCGTTCGATAATGATAATGATTTAAACGAAGAGTTATTGAAGTTTGTTTCAACAAAATTAAATCCAGATAATAACGATTCTGGTTATTTTTTTAGAATAAAATGGTTTGATTCTATCAACACAGAATTTTTTAATAAATGTTGCGGATTTTTACCATCTATTGATGACTTATGTTTTTACTATCGTTACCTATACACTAAACATGGTGTTCCTACTGGATTAAATGATGAAACATCACATTCCATAAGTTCTTGTTGCCCTGGAATAACAGGTGTTGGAATAGGTTCGCCTTCTAATGTGGTAACACAACCAAATATTATTATCTCATTCTCAACAGAAAAAGAAATTGACAATAATCTGTTTTTATTATGTTGTGGAGACAGTAGTTTATTTAACAATGTTGAGACACGTATCCGGCCCATGGCTAGATATTAAATATTTTTTACCCATCTTGCAATGCTATATTTAATTGACTGTTTAATTTTTTAGATAAATGTTTCCAATTCTTCTGAACATAATCAGAATTAATATCACTTTGTCTAAACAAACTCAATACAACAGGTCGTATATCACAAACTCTAGCTATTTGATGATTTGTACACATTGTATGATTATCATATAACCAATTACAAACATTTTGCACACCCTCCGGAGTGCTTAAATCAATATCAATATTATTTTGAATTATTTTTTGTATACCACGACTTACTATATTACTTTCAGACATTTTAACTTATAAAAAAATATTAATATTAATTCAAATCAATTTTGATTCTATTTTTTGAATCAAAATTGATTTTATTATAACAAAGTATTAGAAAAACCATTGTTAAATATATGTCGCAACACTGATGTGCTTATAAAGCAATTTTTAATTAACTAAAATAAGTTAATTAAAAATTAATTAAATATTTAGCATAATCATTGCAACTTCTTGTTCTCAATATTAAAAATTTTTGTTTCAATATTGTTTAATAACGCAGTTCTTGTATCATCAATATTAGTGATATCTAATTGTTTAGCTAATAATACAAGTTCTTCTGTATTGAGACTTTAAATTATGCGGAACCGAAAGTTTTTTACCATTATATTGAATAAAAAAATATGTATTATCTTCATCATCAAGTTTGTACAAACCATCATGTAATTCTTTTATAAGACTATCAAAGGTTTCTTGTGACGCTGTAACATATGAATTATTTTTAGATTTAGTATGACCATTAAATAATTCTGATCGTATTTGCGAATAAGTAGTTTTAGCAAATTTATCTAAATATTTTCTATCAGTCATTTATGATTCTGTTTAATTGATTTTAATAAACTTAATTAAAAATCAATTAATTTTTTACAGCATCTATTTCTTCATTTCTTTGCTCATAAAAAGATACAAATTCATAGAAAAATATTCTATAGTTTTCAATAAGATTTAGAAAGTAATTATACAAACACATTTTTATTTTTTAACAAAATAAAAATATTAATCAAAAATTTATTTTTTACTTGAATTAAATGTAATAATTGTTCTATAAGTCTCTAAGGCAGCTACTAATGTACCTTTAGGCTGAAATTCATTTACTCCAGCCTTTTTGTGTAACAATGTTACAACTAGAGGTAATTCATCACAAGTGTATGTTGCAGCATGTTCATCATTTCTTATCTGAGTTATTTTACATGATAAAAATTTATTCATATTTGGCATATATTCATGTTGAGGATATGTATAATTATCTGATAGCATTCTTGTTTGAAAAACTTCCCATTTAATGTTAGATAATAATTCTTTACTATCCAACGGAAAATCATTTTTTTCAACAAATGCTAAAAGATAGCGGTATTCAGTTAAAAAATAACATTTAATCTTACATATATAAATTGAATATGTATCAGCGTCTTTAAACTTGCTCATAATTGGGTTATTAAAAAATTTAGCAACATTATCATATAATAAATCAAGAGTGGGATTAAAATCTATTATTGGAGTTCCATAATCAATAGGTTGTTTAAAAGAGTCAGTAGTTTTTTCATAATTTGACATGGTAGATTATTATTTTATTATTAATATCATTATTATTAAATCAATTAAGAATTTATTAAATTGATTAAATTTTTAATTTATTAATCAATTTATTTTATGTCTAATTTATTAATTAAATTAATTCAAGCTTATCCTGATAAACCTTGGGATTGGTATAGTTTAAGTAGTAATCCAAACATTACTTTTGATATTGTGAATACTTATCCTGATAAGCCATGGAATTGGTCTAGTTTAAGTAGTAATTCAAACATTACTTTTGATATTATAAAAGATAACTTTGATAATCCATGGGATTGGTCTAGTTTAAGTCATAATCCAAATATTACTTTTGACATTGTGATGGATTATCCTGACAAGCCATGGAATTGGTATGTTTTAAGTCGTAATACAAACATTACTTTTGATATTGTAAATGATAACCCTGATAAGCCATGGGATTGGTATGAGTTAAGTAGTAATCCAAAAATTACTTTTGATATTATGAATGCTTATCCTATTAAGCCATGGAATTGGTATGGTTTAAGTAATAATCCAAACATTACTTTTGATATTGTGAAAGATAACCTTGACAAACCATGGGGTTGGGGTGGTTTAAGTCGTAATCCAAACATTACTTTTGATATTGTGAATACTTACCCTGATAAGTCATGGGATTGGTTTAATTTAAGCAGTAATATTAACATTACTTTTGATATTGTGAAAGCCTATCCTAATAAGCCATGGAATTGGTCTGGTTTAAGTAATAATCCAAACATTACTTTTGATATCGTGAAAGATAATCTTGATAAGCCATGGAATTGGAATAGTTTAAGTAATGATATAAATATTACTTTTGATATTGTGAATGATTATCCTGATAAGCCGTGGAATTGGTATAAGTTAAGCAGTAATCCAAAGATTACTTTTGATATTGTAAAAGCTTATCCTGATAAGCCATGGAATTGGAATGGTTTAAGTAGTAATCCAAACATTACTTTGGATTTTATAAAAGCTTATCCTAATAAGCCGTGGGTTTGGTTTTGTTTAAGTAATAATAAATTTTTTCATGATGAAAGGATACATTTTATTAAATTGAAAAAAATTAGAGCTAAAGTTAAAGTATGGAAAATTAATAGATATAAACTAACATTATTAATTAAGACAAAGGCTTTTTGTGAATGGTATTATAATCCCGAAAATATTGGTGGTATAATAGCTAAAAGAAGATTAATTAATTTATTTTAGCCCATAATCCGTAGGATAAGCAGTGTAAACCAAGGTTAGCAAAGCAACGTAATATTTTATAGATGGTTTGTCGATTTAAATTTTATTAAAATTGAATAATAAATTAAAAATTTTAATTTATTATTATGTCTAATTCATTAATTAAATTATTTGAAACTTACCCTCACAAGCCATGGAATTGGTGTGGTTTAAGTTATAATCCAAACATTACTTTTGATATTGTGAATGCTAACCTTGCCAAGCCGTGGGATTGGCAAGGTTTAAGTCGTAATCCAAACATTACTTTTGATATTGTAAAAGCCTACCCTGATAAGCCATGGGATTGGTCTGATTTAAGTAGTAATCCAAACATCACTTTTGATATCGTGATGGATTATCCTGATAAGCCATGGGATTGGTATAGTTTAAGTCAGAATCCAAACATTACTTTGGATATTGTGAAAAGTTACCCTGAAAAGCTATGGGATTGGTCTGAATTAAGTAGTAATCCAAACATTACTTTTGACATTGTAAATGCTTATCCTGATGAGCAGTGGGATTGGTATGATTTAAGTAGTAATTCAAACATTACTTTTGATATTGTAAAAGCTTATCCTGATAAGCCATGGGATTGGGGTTGGCGTGGTTTAAGCCGTAATCCAAACATTACTTTGGATATCATGAAATATTACCATGATAAGCTGTGGGATTGGGATTGTTTAAGTAGTAATCCAAACATTACTTTGGGTATTATAAAAGCCTATCCTAACAAGCCATGGAATTGGAAGAATTTAAGTTATAATCCAAACATTACTTTTGATTTTATAAATGCTTACCCTGATAAGCCATGGGATTGGGGTTGTTTAAGTGGTAATCCAAATATTACTTTTGATATTATGAAAACTTATCTAAACAAGCCGTGGAATTGGTATGGTTTAAGTCGTAATTCAAACATTACTTTTGATATTATAAAAGCTTATCCTGACAAACCGTGGATTTGGGATGATTTAAGTCAGAATCCAAATATTACTTTTGATATTGTAAAAGCCTATCCTAATAAGCCGTGGAGTTGGTATAATTTAAGTAGTAATCCTAATATTACTTTTGATATTGTGAAAGATAACCTTGATAAGCTATGGAATTGGAACGCTTTAAGTAGTAATAACTTTTTGTATGATGAAAGGATACATTTTATTAAATTGAAAAAAATTAGAGCTAAAGTTAAAGTATGGAAAATTAATAGATATAAACTAACATTATTAATTAAGACAAAGGCTTTTTGTGAATGGTATTATCATCCAGACAATATTGGTGGTATAATAGCTAAAAGAAGATTAGCTAATTTATTTTAGCCCGCAGCCCATAAGGCAAGCAAAGTTAACAAGACTATAGATTTTAATAAATTATTTTTCTTCAGTAGAAAAAAACTAATTAGGTTTTAAATTTTTAATACTTCGCTTACCCTGCTTCTATTGTCCTACGGACTATAGGCTACAGGCTAAAAATTTATTAAAAATTAATCAAATTTATTTAAACAAAACGACAATGACCACTTTTCTGTGATCTTACCATACCTCCTTTACAAGACTTACGTTTCTTATGAGATCTACTTTTTTTAGAGCTTCGCTTACTTCGTTTACTTCGCTTAGATTTTTTACTACGTTTTGATCGAGATCTTTTACTTCGTTTGCTTCGCTTTGATTTTTTATGGGATCGGCTTCGTTTCTTGCTTTTTCTAGATTTTTTATGTTTACGACTTCTCTTGCTTCGTTTGCTTCTCTTAGATCGGCTTCGTTTGCTTCGCTTAGATTTTCTAGAAGGTGATCGTCGTTTGCTTCGCTTAGATTTTTTAATAAAAATACCTTCAGATTTTTTGACAGATTTTACTAACTTTAAAAGTTTTTTCAATGAAGATTTCATATCTTTATGAGCAGATCTACTTCGCTTACTCTTTTTGTGGGATTTGCTACGCTTAGATTTGCTTCGTTTTGATCTACTTCTCTTAGAACGTTTACTCTTTCTTTTACCAGAACGACTTCGTTTTCTTTTTCTTGATTTGCTTTTACTTTTTTTACCAGATCTACTGCGTTTTCCTTTTTTAGATTTTCGTTTAGATTTGAAGGAAAATAAAGCACGACCTATTTGAGAATTAGTAAGACTTGATTTAAGATTTGAAAAAGTACTAGAATTAGGCATTCCATTAGACAATGATGATTTAAGCTTTGATAATGCGCTTGGATTTTCTTTAATAGGTTTGGGGATTTCAATATCATATTTTTCCTCTATAGCAGCAACTTCTTTAGCAACTTCTGTTTTTTTACTTTCTCGGCACCTATTCGTAGTTAGATTTCTAACAGATCCCGGTTTACAGGGCTTTGGTGATTTCCTGCAACGGCCCGTCTTGAAGTATTTAGAATATCCAGCCTTACAGGGCTTTATTGATCGAGTAGACATGTCGATTTTTTTAGAAGACTTGCGTTTACTTTTTCTACACCGTTTAGTCTTCTGGCTTCTAGCCATCCCTGAAGGACAGGGTTTGCGTTTAGATTTGGATTTTGCCATTGTTATATTTATTATTAATAAAAAATAAATAAGAAAAATATTATTTAATTACAAAAAAATTTATTATTTAATTTTTTGTAATGTTATTTTTTGGAAGATTGATAAATAAATTTTGAATAATATTTTGTTATTGGTAAGTTTATTAAAAATATTCTTTATTCGATGTGCATAATTTGCAGGAAACAATATGATAGTTCTCTTACAAAACTTGATTGTTCTTGGTGTAACATATTCACAGAACTACCTAATAATTTAATTAATCTTACAAACATTAATTGTTCTTTCTGTAGACAAATTACAGATATACCTGTTATATTTATTTTTCTTAAAATATTTCAATGTTCTAATTGTAATTTTGTTAAAATACCCAATACATTTATTAATTTAACTCATCTCAATTGTTCTATGTGTAATGATATTATCGACATACCTAATACTCTTATTAATTTAACTTGTCTGAGTTGTGATAGATGTAGTAATATTACTAATATACCTGATACTTTTATTAATCTAACAACACTTGATTGCAATGGCTGTCATAAGATTACTATTATATCTGATACTTTTATTAATCTTACAGAACTTAATTGTTCTCAATGTGGTATAACAGAAATACCTAATACCCTTATTAATCTTACAGAACTCAATTGCTGTGTATGCGGTATAACAGAAATACCTAGTACTTTTATTAATCTAACTGATCTTGCTTGCGGTGATTGTATTAATATCACAGAAATACCTAATGTTTTTATTAACATCACTGATCTTTATTGCGTTGGGTGTATTTATATCACAGAAATACCTAATACTTTTATTAATCTTACTAATCTTGATTGCGAATATTGTATAAATCTTGTAACGATACCTGACAGTTTTATTAATCTTACTGATATTAATTGCGATGATTGTTTTATAATATCAAAAATACCTAACACTGTTAATAATATAGAATGTTCTAATTGTATGTGGTTAGATCATTCTTCTAATAAAGATATATATGAATTTAGTATACAAAAATTAAAAGTGTTACAACGTTGGTTCAGAAAAAACATACGTTATTGGATTTTTAAAAGATGGATTAAATCTGAAGAGGGTGTAAAATGGTTATACAACCCTAATAACATAGGTGGTAAAGTAACTAAGAAATATATTGAAAAATCATTAAACTGTTAAAAAATAATGAAGTAAACTTTTTAATAATATGTGTTATTAAAAAATAATTATTATTCATACTTATTACATCTTGGACATCCATTTTTTATTAAGTTACAAGATGAAATTCTAATAGTATGATAATTTCTACAAAATAATTTTATAAATTTAGTATTACATCTGATATTTTCAGATTTTTCTTTTACATATGATATAAAGATTCCTCCCAAATCAGTAACCAATTTTTTTATATTATCGATATTCTTAGGAACTATACTTAGCTCATCGTGAAGATCTTGTTCATGATCTCGTTTTTCTTTATCAAAACTTGTTTTTAGTTCTTCTTTTCTTTCAGCAGTCATTTCAACTATACAACTACAAAATCTTTTCCTTTCTTGTGTTAACTTATGCCATGATATTTCTGTAGTTTCTTCGCATTTAATACACTGCCATTGAATTGTAGTAATCGCATCTTTATATTTCCCTATCATTCTTATATTAAATTTTTCACAGAATATTTTAATAGCATCAAGAGCTGGTTTAGCTCTATAACTAATAACTTCTTCTTCATTTTGTCTACAATCACATTTATAAGAACCTTGTTGTTCTAAATTATTCCATGATGTTAAAAAATCATTTTCACATAAAGTACATTTTAATAGAATCATATCTGTTCTAAGAGTTTCACTAGTAAAGTCATTTACTAAAATAAGTTTATTTTTTTCACAAAACATGCTTATGTTACGGATAATAGCCAACAAAATAGCATCTAGATCTGGATTTATTCTACATTCGCAATAAGGAGTTTGTTGTCTACGTAACTGATGCAAAGAACATACAAATTCTTTTCCATCATCACATGATATACATTTCCATTTTACTGGAGTCATATTATCTTTATATAAATCTCTTGTTAATAACACTAACTTATTTTCTTTACATAACTCATCAATTACAATTAATTGTTTTTCAATCTTATCTAAGTCAGTACATGTCAAACAAATACTACCTTCTTTAATATTATTCCAAGATAAATAAACATTATGATTTCTTTTACATAAAATTGTGAGAGGTGTTACATTGTCTATATAATAAGTATCAATCAACTTAGCTCCTTTTCCATCCAAGTATTCTGTAATTTTTGCTAACATTATTTGTTTATTAATTATCATAGAGTTATCTTCTTCTAAATCTGAATATTTAATAGTTAGAGGTGTGTTAGGTGGAACATAATCACCACATTTTTTTAAAATAAATGAGTATATATCATCATATTCAATATCGTGAGGTATTATTATTAATTTAATACCATTTTTTTCACATGCTTCTTTCTTAAAAGAGTCTCTTTTTTGAGATGCCAAGAATTCGTCATTGGTTTTATGAAAAAATGGTATAAATTTTTCATGTTGTCGACCATTATATTCAAAAGCAATTTTGAGATCTTTATTATACCCATCTAATTCTAGTTTGTATCCATTTTCATATTTTAAAAAATCAGGACGAACTTTTGTGAATTCACATCCAAAAATATGTTTAAAAATTCTTCTGCATAATGATTCTCCATTTGAACTATTACATGTATTACACCAATGGTAATCAAGTAGATATTGCATTTTCGAAATAAATTCGTGATTATTAGAACAAATAAATCGCATATCTGTAGTATTGTTTACATATATTTCTTCTAAACATCTACCTTTGTTATCAGTAGCTATTTTTTGAACATCAGCTAACGTATACCTATTCCAAGATCTCCTTGGAATGAATTCAATATTTTTATTCTCTTCCTTTGATTCTTCTATACATTCTTCTTTTGAATCATCGTTTAATTCTTCAGGATGTTTACATGATATACACCACCGACCTTTCTTTTTTACAGTATACATAGTTGCTTCGAATGGTTTATGATTTTTGTTTTCACATTGCCATAAATAATAAGTATCTACATTTGTAAACTCTGTTGATAAAAATGTACCATTATGATCTTCTGCTAATTTTTGACACATTTCGATACTGTTTTCATTGGCGCATTGATCGCATTTATAATCGATTTTTAATTTATCAGATCTAGTTTTTAATAGATGATCATTTTTACATCTCCAATTTATATATAAATGATGATTTCTTCCTTGTTCTCTAAGAAATGAAATATATATTCCATTATTTTGAGTTATAATCTTTTTCATCTGTTCTAAATTTCTAGGAATCTCTCCGCATCTAAAACATTTAGTATGACTTTTTTTTAAAACAGCATGTGAATTTTTTAATAAATGATTATTTTTACATCTCCAATATACATATGCAGTCTTATTTCCACTATCATTTGCTTCTCTTGTAAAAAGAATTAAAGTACCTTCATGTTGTTTAATAATATTTTCAATTTCTTCTGAAGTAACAGGGATATATTTTTGATCCATAATCTCATCAGATATTTCATCATCTGTAAAATTTTTACCTGACATTATTTTATTTTATAAACCATTCTTTAAATTATTATTAAAATCAATTTTAATTTTTAATTAAAATAATTTTATTATTTTTTAATGCTTATTTAAAAAATAATAAAATATTAGCCAATAATAAATATACACATAAAATGTCCAACATCAGAGTCCTCGAGCTGGACTCAACATACCGAAATAGGGCCCTCTCAACTAACCTCAATCCGGGGCAGTTTATTACCACAATCTCTAGTATCGGCCGCAAGGGAAAAGAACAGGCTCTGGATCCTGTCTGTTTATCTGCCCCGTACCAGGTTTGGAACAGCAATGAATTTTCTGCAGGTACTCCTGGTAGTTATTATATCAATGTTACTATACCAGATTTAATACCAGCTTTGCCTCCGCCAACCAATATACCAGGTCCAATAACTACTCCAATAATACCAGCATCTGGTGATACATTGGCTTACACAAATAGCCAAGTATCTTTTGTGATAACAGCAATGCCAGGGTTTGTATTACAAACTATACCTAGTTATTATATTTTTTCTGCAATAGCTAATAATACAACTGGAGAAAAAAAACGCATTATAGATTATAAATACGTCGGTTTTACTTCAGCAAATTTTTCTCAAACTATAAATGGTATTACTTATGTTGGAAGTGTCAGTAAAGCTATCATAACAATAGAATCAACACCATCATCAAATTTTGAAACATCAGCTCAGTACTATACAATAGCAGATGCCACAGACCTCACAGACACCATGAATCCAAGGTTTTATGTACCTGGTGGCAGGACCATTGCTAATGGCTATGCATCTGACATTTTATCAAACGAAACATTAAACGATTTCAGATGGATTTATAGCTATGATGTAAATACCCACTTACTTGGCTTACAATTATATAACGATGCCGATGTACCTTTCTCGTTTGGACCAGTTGTTGGATGGCTTCCATCACATAGATATTCTTTACGCAGAAGAGAAGCACCAATGTTTTATGGAATCGCTGCTGTTAATTCACCAGATAATCAAAATATACAAATACAAGCATCAGTTGGTTATAGATGTGTTGCGGCATCTACACAAAATAATTTTTATAAATACGAATTCTTGCGAATGACATCTGGTGCAAATCAAATATTAGGTTATACATATAGTTATGCAAGTACTTTAGCAAATGCTTGTAGACAAATTACAGGATATAATGCAACAACTGGTATAGTTACTGTATCCCCTCCATTCCAGTATCCTATAGTTGCTGGAGATCAGTTAGAAATATTACCATTTTCTTATGATAATGCTAACCCTATTGTATATAATTCAACAAATATAGATGAGGTGTCATGCTACGAAATAGAGCTAACTGACCTCGCACTTCCTAATAACATTTTATTCACTGGCAGCGGGGGGCAGGTGGCTTTTTATCCTTTTGTACATATTGAGCTATACAACATATCATCGTCGTCTTCAGGAAATAGGGAGGTAATGTCATCTAACAATCCCACTACTACAAGAACACTTTTTAGAGTGCCAATAAATGACACCACAAATCCTTTAATATCAACGTTTACCAAAATTTATGTAAAAAATAAACAAGTCTTAAAATTTAAGCCAAACGATAGTGTAATGTTTTCCGTATTACTTCCTAATGGAGATGTATATGATACTATAGAATGGGAAAATTATTCACCAACACTGCCACGAGCGTCAATGCAGGTTAGTGCTTTGTTTACATTAAGGAGAATGGTTTAGAAATAATTGTAATTTAATTCTTCTTAGCAAAGCAGCGAATCAATAAAATTGATTAATAAATTAAAAATTTTAATTTATTATTATGTCTAATTCATTAATTAAATTAATTCAAGCTTACCCTGATAAACCATGGGATTGGCGTGTTTTAAGTAATAATCCAAACATTACTTTTGATATTGTAAAAGCTTATCTTGACAAGCCATGGAATTGGTATAATTTAAGTAATAATCCAAACATTACTTTTGATATTGTGAATGATAACCTTGATAAACCATGGAATTGGTCTGGTTTAAGTAATAATCCAAACATTACTCTTGATATTATAAAAAATAACCCTGACAATCCATGGAATTGGGATTGGAATGGTTTAAGCCGTAATCCAAACATTACTTTTGATATTGTGAAAGCTTACCCTAATAAGCCATGGGATTGGTATAGTTTAAGTATAAATTCAAATATTACTCTTGATATTATAAAAGATAACCCAGGTAATCCATGGGATTGGAATGGCTTAAGCCATAATCCAAACATTACTTTTGATATTGTGAAAGCTTACCTTAATAAGCCATGGGATTGGAATTGCTTAAGTAATAATACAAGCATTACTTTTAATATTGTGAAAGTTTACTTATATAAGCTATGGAATTGGTATAGTTTAAGTAAGAATCCAAACATTACTTTTGATATTGTGAAAGATAACCTTGATAAGCCATGGAATTGGTGTGGTTTAAGTTATAATCCAAATATCACTTTTAATATTGTGAATGATAACCCTGATAAACCATGGGATTGGTATGGTTTAAGTTCTAATCCAAATATTACTTTTGATATTGTGAAAGCCTATCCTGACAAGCCGTGGGATTGGAATGGTTTAAGTCATAATCCAAACATCACTTTTGATATTGTAAAAGATAACCCTGATAAGCCATGGGATTGGGGTTGGTTAAGTTATAATTCAAATATCACTTTTGATATTGTGAATGATAACCCTGATAAACCATGGGAATGGTATATTTTAAGTAGTAATAAATTTTCTTATGATGAAAGTATACATTTTATTAAATTGAAAAAAATTAGAGATAAAGTTAAGGTATGGAAAATTAATAGATATAAACTAACATTATTAATTAAGACAAAGGCTTTTTGTGAATGGTATTACAATCCAGATAATATTGGTGGTATAATAGCTAAAAGAAGGTTAACTAATTTATTTTAACCAATAGCACATAGTCCGTAGGATAAGCGAAGCAGGACAAGTGAAGTAGAGTAAACCAAGGTTAGCAACATAATATTTAAAATTGAATAATAAATTAATTTTTTTAATTTATTATTATGTCTAATTCATTAATTAAATTATTTGAAACTTACCCTGACAAGCCATGGGATTGGTATAATTTAAGTAATAATCCAAACATTACTTTTGATATTATAAATACCTACTCTGATAAACCATGGAGTTGGTATGATTTAAGTAATAACCCAAATATTATTTTTGATATTATAAATATTCACCCTGACAAACCTTGGGATTGGGATTATTTAAGTAGTCATCCAAACATTACTTTTGATATTGTGAAAGCCTATCCTGACAAGCCATGGAAATGGTATGGTTTAAGTAGTAATCCAAACATTACTTTTGATATTGTGAATGATAACCCTGATAAGCCG
>Ga0302280_1000072_pt1 | contig 101178 bp, 94 predicted proteins | sample III_Fen_E1_1_FD_198771 | JGI IMG/M metagenome (GOLD analysis project Ga0302280, IMG submission 198771) | Peat permafrost microbial communities from Stordalen Mire near Abisko, Sweden - III_Fen_E1_1 | ecosystem: Environmental > Terrestrial > Soil > Wetlands > Permafrost | place: Sweden: Abisko... | reverse complement strand
AGCGTCCAAAATTTATTAGCAGTCTTGACTTTTTGTCTCCCTTTTGTGTCAAGACAAAAGAGAGGTATAAGCCAATTAAACCACTTGGGATTGCTCAAAATAGGTTCGAGCATCCATCAATAGCCTCTCCTGCCCCGGAACTTTGTGAACGTATTACTTAATTCGCACATTATTCTGATACAAAACAGATTACTTGTTTAGTTTTTCTAAATCGCGGTGCTCGGTTTTAAACAACTCATCATGCGGAAGCGATTTAAAGTACTCGTAAGTTATTTTTAAGCCCTCTGCCCTATTCACTTTTGGTTCCCAATCTAATAAGGCTTTTGCTTTGCTAATATCAGGGCGGCGTTGCTTAGGGTCGTCTTTAGGAAGTGCTAATGATATTAGTTTTTGTTTAGCTCCGGTTAGTTTTAATATCTCTTCGCCAAATTCTTTGATGGTTATTTCGCTTGGATTACCAATATTTACAGGCATGATATAATCGCTTAAAAGCAGGCGGTAAATGCCATCTACCAAATCACTCACATAACAAAAGGAGCGTGTTTGAGAACCATCGCCAAACATGGTAAGGTCTTCGCCACGTAAAGCCTGACCGATAAAGGCAGGTAAAACGCGTCCGTCATTCAGGCGCATACGTGGACCATAGGTATTAAATATTCTTACAATACGGGTTTCTACCTGATGGGTATTATGGTATGCCATCGTAATAGCTTCCATAAAACGCTTGGCTTCATCGTAACAACCGCGTGGACCAACCGGGTTTACATTACCCCAATACTCTTCGGTTTGCGGATGTACCGTTGGGTCGCCGTAAACCTCGCTGGTAGAGGCAACCAACACACGTGCCTTTTTTACACGAGCTAAACCAAGCACATTATGCGTTCCTAAAGAAGAAACTTTAAGTGTTTGTATGGGTATTTTTAAATAATCGATAGGGCTTGCGGGAGACGCAAAGTGCATGATATAATCCAAATCACCTGCAATATGAACATGTTTGGTAACATCATGATGATGGAATTCGAAATGTTCTAACTTCATCAAATGCTCTATGTTGCGCATATCGCCTGTAATGAGGTTATCCATAGCAATAACATGGTAGCCTTCTTTAATAAACCTGTCGCATAGGTGAGAGCCTAAAAAGCCTGCGGCACCTGTGATTAATACTCTTTTTTTCATAATATTCTGTTCTAATATTTTCCCGCAGATTTCGCAGAACACCGCAGATGTGTTTGCGTAAATCAGCGTAATCTGCGGGAAATTTTCTTTAACGGCTTGCTCTAACTATTTCAACCTCTTTGGTAATTTCTTCCATAGTAGGAGGATTCTTTTTAAGTTTCTTAATCAGGGTTAAAAAGCCATCGTTATCAGTATCTTTAATGTCAATAAGTCTTAAATCAGCTAAATCTAACAGAAGTTTTTCTGCTTTTGGGTTTAATATTTCAACATTAAAAGTCATACACAAATATACTAAAATTTATAATGCCCATGTAGCCTACCGCATAGGTGAGAGCCTAAAAAGCCCGCTGCACCTGTGGTTAATACTCTTTTTTATTCATATTTTAAAAGATATGTAGCTTCTCATGAAAAATAATCAATAGAACTATGATAGTTGCTACACCAACCCAAACATTTACCATTTCTGTTGTAGCAACATCAAATCCATCTTCATAAACTCTCTCGGGTCTATATATATCCATAAACTTCTTTCTAAAACCAGAGAAAATCCATCTAACTAATGCACCAATTAACCCAAATAGAAGTGAACCTAATCCCACTAATCATTTATAATTTCAGACAAATGTACTCAAAAGCCTAAAATGGAGGGGTTATTGTGAATAAACGTTAAAAAATAGAGATGCTTCGTCGTACCTCCTTCGCAATAACGAGGAGCTTAGTTATTAAGCATAACCGGCATAACCAGCATAAGGATGTCTTCGGCGGGGTTATCTTTTTTGGTAGCGGTAATAATACCGGCGCGGTTTGGGGCGCTCATTTCTATTTGAATTTCATCTCCCTCGATGTTGGTAATCATATCCAACAAAAACTTGGAGTTGAAACCAATCTCGATGTCTTCGCCCACATAGGTACAGGTTAAACGCTCGTTGGCTTCGTTGGCAAAATCCAAATCTTCGGCTGAAAGGCTAAGCTGAGAGCCCGCGATTTTTAAACGCACCTGATGGGTTGCCTTGTTAGAGAACACACTTACACGCTTTAATGCACCTGCAAAAGCGGACCTATCAACAGTTAGTTTATTCGGGTTTTGTTTTGGAATAACGGCTTCGTAGTTAGGATATTTCCCGTCAATTAAACGACAGATAAGCGTGGTAGTTCCAAAAACAAAAGTAGCGTTGGTTTTGTTGTATTCAATACTTACCACATCATCCGCACCTGCCAATAAGTTTTTTAATAATGTTAATGGCTTTTTAGGCATAATGAATGATGCGGCATGAGTTGCCTTAGAATCGCTACGACGGTAACGCACTAATTTATGGGCATCGGTAGCTACAAAAATAGAATCGGTTTCGGAAAACTGACAAAACACACCACACATTACAGGGCGCAAATCATCATTACTGGTAGCGAATAAGGTTTTGGTGATAGCGGTACCCAATACATCGGTTTTCATATCAATAGACGCGGCACCTTCTAATTTTGGGGTACGAGGATATTCTTCCGGGTTATGACCGGTAAGTTTGTATTCTCCGTTATCGGTACTAATCTTTATTCCGTATGTTTTTTTATCAATCGAAAAAGTAAGGGGCTGTTCTGGGAAGTTACTCAATGTATCAACCAAGGTACGGGCTGGTATAGCAATGCTTCCCGCTTCTTTGGCTTCTACAGAAAGCTGTGTAGTTACGGTAGTTTCCATATCGGATGCGGAAACAATAAGTTTACCGGGGCTGACTTCAAATAAAAAGTTATCTAAAATAGGAATGGTATTACTTGAATTTAATACACCATTTATAGATTTTAAATGCTTTAAAAGCATTGTGGTTGAGACAATAAAATTCATACGTTTATCTTTTTTAAACTGAACAAAGTTAGTTTATAGTAGTAAAGTCAGCGGTTGACTTCCTTTTAGTTTTGAACTACTTTTTAACAGTGCGTTTAGGCAGGAAATAATGAGAAGATTGAAACAACTTGCCCCAAGTATAAACAGGAATGGCGGCAAATTCGGCATCGTTCCAAAATTTCAGATACATATTTTCAGGATCGAAAGGTAATTTATTTCCTTTTTCATCTAACTCGTGCCCATCTTCGGGTAGTTTGTGATAGAATTTATATACGTTGGTTTTATTATCAGTATCTGTAAGAGAGATTTGCATAAAATCCTTTGATTTTTTAACCGAATCGATTACAGGCAAAGAAGAGTTGGTGTACCAGTATTCTACCGATAAATTCATAAAATAAGACAGGTATTGTTGCACAGCCATCGTATCAAAGGGCTGAATTTTTTTACCTGAAAGCGTGGTAACATCAAATTTATGCAACCCCATTACATTAATGGTATAAGATGAATCGGGAAACCCAAACAGGTTTAGGGTTACCGATTTTATTTTATCGGGTGTAATTGCCAATACTTTCTGGTCGCGCCATTCAGCTTCTTTTATAAAGAAACGAGGCACTATAATTCCTATAAAGCCCGGTAGTTCAATAGCATAAACTTTATCATAAGGTTTGTCATTATCTCCCCCTTGCAGTAAGCAAAAAGTACCGCGCAAGTCTTGTGTTTCATGACCTACGTACCATATTTTTGTCAGTTTTTTGTTTTGATAAATTTCGCACTTGGTTCCTCTGGAAGCTATTTCTTTGAGCATATTTTCCTGCGCAGCTTGCGGAGCGGGAAATTTTATTTGCGCCCTCATAAAGGTTATCAAAAGTAACTTGATACAATCTCTGCGTGCGGGATATTTCCCGTTTATCATCCATACGCCTTTGTCATTTTTTTCGAGCAAAGCTGTAGCGCCCATTTTGTTGGCAATAAATAATTTATCTATGGTTGCCGTATCGGGCACAGCAAAATCGTCATCTTTTCCGGTTAATGTTTTGCGTTTGTTTTTTGATATTATAAAAAATGTCGCGCAAACAAGCAGAAGTAATACAATACTAATTAATCGATTCTTTTTCATTTAGGAGATGTAAATTTCTTTCTTCTTAAACCGGTTAATACAGCACCGGATACTATGAGTATTCCTAAAGGAAACAACACATTATATAGCTTCCATTTAAGGGGGTTATCCAAACCTATTTTCTTTCTGTCTAATAAACGTAATTTCACGTCTCTGGTACGCACACTCATTAGTTCGGGGCCATCAATTAAATAGTTCACGCAGTTTAACAAGAATGTTTTGTTGGCAAATTGTTGTTTCATGTATCTGTCGTAGCCAAGCGGACTAACAGAACGGGTAGCATAGTTAAAATCATTTTTAATAATGTCTCCATCAGAAACCACAATCATAGCGGTTGGTTTACTTTTTTCTTTGAATCCAATAGAACTATCCTTTGCTATATTATCCGTTAAACGGTTTTGATAATTCGATTTAAAACTGCCTTCTAATAAAATAGCCATTGGTTTATTTCCATTGGCAAATTGCTTTTCGTTTAATTGACCACTAACCGTAGATAAGCTTATACGCGCAGGAACAGATTGCACTCTTGAGTTTTTGGAAGAGGATAATAGTATAGTCTTCTTAATTCCATCCGCTCTTATGGTATCCATATATCCGGCAAATTCAAAACGAATTAATTCTAAGTTCTTTGTAATAGGATGATTGCCCTGTGGCATAATCATGGGTTTGTATATCCAGGGAAACATCTTCAAATCGGCCGGACCGCCTTTATAGCCTCTGTTTATAGGAATGTATCCACACTGCATATCTTGCACCAGCGCCGGGTTTACACGCACACCGTAATTAAAAAGGATGTCATTTAAATTAATATTATTGTCTAAGCCAAGTGTATAGCCCTTTAGTTTAAGCGAATCGCTGTTGGTATAAACAGGTTCTATGCACCATAATACTTTGCCGCCATTCATAATGTATTGGTCAATTATAAACTTATCCTTCTCGCTAACAACGGTATCAGGCCATGCCAAGATAATGGCAGAATAAGGCTTTAAAGATTTTAAGCGCTTATTCATTTTGATGTATTCTACATCATAATACTCGCTAAGCGCGAAGTAAAGGTCTTTAGTAAGGTTGGTATCCAACTCGTGGTGGTCTCTAATAAAAGCTACCCGTGGGCGCATAGGCTCTTCTATCTTTCGAATGGTATTAGACAAACCATACTCTAAGTTTTGTACGGAATTATTAACGCATTGCTCGGCAGGTATCCCATCTTGTTTATTAAATATCTGCCAAACACCTTCTCTGGTTTTATAATAAACCACCGCTCCCGGAAAGAGCACTTGCGTTTGCTCTCCTTTGCCGGTCTTTGTTCTTAGTTCTGTTGGGTCAATGCCTTTGTTATATAACTCACGCTGAACTTCAACTATATTATCCTTATTTTTTTGGTCGTATATGTTAATGAATTCATAGTTTAAACCCTTCTTGGCATAAACCCTGAACTCGTCCAACATTTCTTTAGTTTCGTTTCTAAGGCGGGTAAAGGCAGAGTTAAAATCTCCTTCCAGATAAACTTTTACATATACTTCATCATCCAACTTCTGAAGCATTTGAATGGTGGCAGGATTCAATGTATAACGTTTCTCGCTGGTTAAATCAAAACGCTTAAAGAAATAAGAGCCTACAAAGTTGAGTAGAATCAATATCAGCAACCAGGCTACTAACTGAACTATTTGTTTTGATTTGGTACTCTTCATTGCCACTTACGTTTATCCAGCATAAAGCGGGTTAATAAAACAAAGAAAGAAATCAAACTAAAAAAGTACAGCACATCACGGGTATCAATCACTCCTCTGCTTAGCGAAGCATAATGTTGGTTAATGCCCAGCCCTACTATAAGAGGTTCCATCTTTCCGGCAATACCGGATTGACCAATATAATCAAAACCACTAAAGCATGCAAAACAAAGTACCAAAGCCAAAATGAAAGCTATTACCTGATTATCGGTAAGTGATGAAGCGAAGATGCCTATAGCCACAAAGCCAGCACCCAATAATAATAAACCAATATAAGACCCCCAGGTTCCGCCGCTATCAATGTTTCCCATAGGTAAGCCCAATTTATATACCGAGTAATAATAAAACAACGTTGGTAATAAGGATATGGTAACTAAAGTAACCCCCGCAAAATATTTGGCAAGTATAATTTGTAGTTCAGTAATAGGTCTTGTAAATAACAATTCAATAGTGCCTGTCTTTTTTTCTTCGGCAAAGCTGCGCATGGTTATGGCGGGAATTAAAAACAGATACACAATGGGTGCAATGGTAAAGAGTGGTTCTAACGTAGAGAAGCCATTATCTAAAATGTTGTACCCACCGGAACTATCGGAACCAATAACCCACAAGAAAAGTCCGGTAATGGTTAAGAAAATACCAATGGCAATGTAGCCGACAAGTGAGGTTAAAAAACTTTTTATTTCCTTGAGGTAAAGAACTAACATCGTTGCCGAAATATGTTTGAAAGAGAATGCTTACGCAGAAACTTTTTCCCCTTTTAATACAGCAGCCATTGTTTTGCCAATAGCCGCAGGAGAATCAACCACATGTATGCCGCACTCGCGCATGATTTGCATTTTGGCTTGTGCTGTATCTTCGGCTCCACCCACAATAGCGCCGGCATGACCCATTGTACGACCTTTAGGCGCTGTTTGTCCGGCAATAAAACCAACAACCGGTTTTTTGTTGCCATTGGCTTTTATCCAACGGGCAGCTTCGGCTTCGTAGTTACCGCCAATTTCGCCAATCATTACAATAGCTTTGGTTTCAGGATCGTTCATTAAAAGTTCAACGGCATCTTTGGTAGGTGTACCAATAATAGGGTCTCCGCCAATACCAATGGCAGTAGTAACACCTAAGCCAGCTTTCGCAATCTGGTCGGCAGCTTCGTAGGTAAGTGTTCCTGATTTAGAGATAATTCCAACAGTACCTTTTTTAAACACAAAACCCGGCATAATACCTACTTTGGCTTCGCCCGCGGTAATTACACCCGGACAGTTAGGTCCAATTAAACGACAGGCAGGTCTTCCTTTTAAATATTCTTTTACGGCAATCATGTCCTTTACGGGAATGCCTTCGGTAATGCAAACAATAACTTTAATGCCGGCTTCGGCGGCTTCCATAATGGCATCGGCGGCAAAAGCGGCCGGAACAAAAATAATAGATACATCGGCACCCGCTTTGGCAACCGCATCAGCTACGGTATTAAATACGGGACGGTCTAAGTGAGTAGTACCGCCTTTGCCCGGGGTAACCCCCCCAACCACATTGGTGCCGTATTCAATCATTTGAGTGGCATGAAAAGTACCTTCTCCGCCTGTGAAACCCTGCACAATAACCTTAGAGTTTTTATTTACCAATACGCTCATACTATATATTTTGAATGTTATTTAAAAAGAATGCGCTAAGATAAATATTCTGAGTTAATTGAGGACTTTAATTAATTAAAATATATTAAAACCCTTTAAGTAAGTAACTGTATGACAAAGAAATTATTACTTAGGTGTATAAACAGGTTTATCTTTCTTATCTAAATCCTTCTTCACGTTATCGGCTCTGTTGCGCGGGTTTTTCGCATCTACCTCTTCTTCAAAGTTCCATTTGCCATGCTTAAAAAAAAAGGCGTCGTAACTAAAATCGGGCCCGTAAAACTGATGCTGGCTTTCTAAAAAAGCATCCTTAGGCGTTAAATGGTCAAATACAATAGCTTTAACAGACTCGTTGTATTGCAACGTCATGGTAACTTGCGCATTGTATTCAAACATTACCCGCTTGGGATATTTTTTAGGCATTTTAAATACCTCTTTGCCAAACACAGGCGAGCCGTCTTTCTTAAAACTAAGTATATCAATAAACTTACGGCAGGTTAATCTATCGTTTCCATCCCAACCAAGCAGAGTATAATAATCTCCACAAGAAATGATGTTGTAGTATAACATGCCAAACCATTTAGTGTTATCACTTTGATAGGTTTCCGGATTTTTTACCGTAGCAGATTTATCGGTAAGTTCATATACTTCATATCTCTTAGTCTTTGGATGCATGGCTTGCAAAAAGCCGAAGTAATAATACGTACCATCCTGTTTAGGAATGTTCCAGGTAATCATTCTAAATCGCTTATCAGATGAAGTACGCAAGTTTATTTCTTTAAGAGAATCAAACGGGTAATTAAAAGAAATCGTGTTAAGTAAAATTTCTTCAAACAAATGATAGAATTTTACATTGGCTCTTAACTTAGCCGTATCTGTTTTAGAGTAGAATACTTTTTTTTGCATGTAATGCAGGCTATCCTCAAACTTCTTAAAATAAGCAAGGTCTTTCTCGTTTAAAGATTGCGCTATGCAAGTAGCAGGTAATAAGTAAGAAGTAGCAAGTAGCAAGACTGTAAAACGTACCGTGTGTTTTGCACACAGCCATGATACATGATATATGATACATGACACAAGTTGTTTCATTTTTTAAGGGGTAGAAAGGCTAACCGGTATAACTTTACCATTGAAGTAAGTATACCCGTTTAAAGCAAATTCGCCGATATACTGCGCCATTTGTTTAGGATTCATATCGGCTTGATAGTTAGGAAAAGCCTGTTTAAGCATTTCGGTATTTACAGCTCCTAAGCACAAACAATTAGTATGTATATTTTTATCTTTTAGTTCTTCCGCCAAACATTCGGTTAAAGTAGTGAGCGCACCTTTGGAAGAACTATAAGCGCTTAAACCCGCGAACTTAGCGCTCCCCATAAAACCACCCATACTGCTTATATTTACTATATGCGCTGTTTTGCTTATACCCATTATATCTACCAACTGCTGTGTAAGAAAAAAGGGAGCTTCTATGTTTACCTTATATATACTCTCAAAATCAGTTACAGAGATGTCTTTAAAAGGTTTGCTTACCAATGTAGCAGCGTTGTTTATAAGTATACTTACTTCTTTGGTTGATTTCTTAATTTTCTCGGCAACGGCAAAAACTTCATCGGTATTAGCAAAGTCTGCGGCAATCGTTTTTAGCAGCGTATGTGCTTTTATTTTGCTTGGATTAGAGCTTATGGCAATAACATGGCTTTTATTTTCTAAAAAAAAGTTAATTAATTCCTTTCCTATACCCCGAGATGTACCTGTTATAACAACCGTCATGTTTTTTTAGTTTATCTTTACAATCTTCTTACAAAGGAAATGAATAAAATAACATTATTACAAATTGCTTTGCTGTGCGGTCTTTTTTCATTTGCACAAAATATCGACACTACTAAGTATCAAAAGGTTACACCCGGCGATACAATTAGAAATTATTACAATCAAAATAATAACAACTCCAACAATAACCAACAACAAGAGCCAAATCAACAGCCTAAACAGTACCAACCTGATAAGTCTTACCCATACCGAAACGGAGGAAGGAGACCTTCTAACAACAATAATACCGCGCAACAAAAAAATCAACCGAGTAGCATGCCTCCTTTTATGGATAAGGTTTATTACGGGGCAAACTTAGCCCTGCAATATTATGGTGGGCCTGCGTATGGTGATGTTTTTTATTATGAATTATCTCCTTTTGCAGGATATAAATTTACAGAACAAGCTTCAGCAGGTATTCAAATAGTTTATAATAACTCTATTCTTTCAGGCGGTGGCTATCCAACTACCTCCTATAATATTTTTGGAGCAGGTGCTTTTGGAAGATACATCATATTCAGGGGCATCTTTTTGCAGGTAGAATACGATATTCTTAGCGTTCCTGCCGATTATTTAGCCACAGGTAAAGTTGCCACACGTTCTTTAAGTGATGAAAAACTTGTTGGCGCAGGTTTCAGAAGGAATTTTCAAAATAAGTTTGGTTATTACTTTGCATTCCTGTATGATGTTAATCCTGAGGCTAACTCTCCTTATTATGGCAATAATTTGATATACAGACTTGGTATATCTTACAACTGGTAAAAACTAAAGAAACGCTTTCATTTCTTGTTGTAGTCTCTTGGCTTCTTTAGCGGCACATTCGGCAAAGTCTTCCTTATTAGATGCGTAAATAATTTGACGGGATGAATTTACAAGCAAGCCGACATCCTTAGTTAAACCATACTTGCACACATCTGTTAAACTACCGCCTTGCGCACCTACACCTGGAATTAACAGGAAATGATTAGGGATTATCTTTCTAACTTCTTCCAGCCATTGGGCTTTGGTAGCGCCAATTACATACATCATGTTTTCTTCGCCGCCCCATTGCTTGGATGTTTTTAATACCTGCTCGTACAAATGCACTTCTTTAGAATCCTCTAAATGAACGATGCGTTGCGTTTGAAAATCAAAAGCGCCTTCGTTGCTGGTAAGGGCAAGCAATACCACCCATTTATCTTTGTGGGTAAGAAAAGGTTTAACCGAATCGCTACCCATGTATGGAGCCACCGTAACAGCATCGGCTTTCATCTCATTAAAAAAAGCACGGGCATACATATTGGATGTATTACCAATATCACCGCGCTTGGCATCGGCAATAATAAAATGATGGGGGTAATTTGTCTTTATATAATCAATAGTCTTTACCAAACTTTGAAAACCCTTTACGCCATGCGCTTCATAAAAGGCTGAGTTAGGTTTATAGCAAACACAGTATTGATAAGTAGCGTCAATGATAGCTTTGTTGAAAGAGAAAATAGCGTCTTCTTCTTGTAAGAGATGTTTAGGCAGTTTCTCTATATCGGGGTCTAAACCCACACAAAGAAAACTTTGTTTGTTTTTAATTTGAGTAATTAGGTCTTGCCTAGTCATAACCTATTTTAATCCCTGCATTTTAGGCATGTTCTTCATCAGCTTTGCCATACCAACTTTATCCTGAGACATACGCATCATCTTGCGGGTTTCTTCAAACTGTTTCATTAGTTTATTTACCTCTTGTACAGATTGTCCGCTGCCTCTTGCAATTCTTGAACGTCGGCTGCCGTTAATAATATCCGGCGCCGCGCGTTCAGCAGGTGTCATAGATTGTATAATAACTTCAATACTTTTAAAAGCATCGTCTTTAATATCAATATCCTTCATAGCTTTGCCAATGCCGGGTATCATACTAACCAAATCTTTCACATTACCCATTTTCTTTATCTGTTCTATCTGAGCTATAAAGTCGTTAAAATCAAATTTATTTTGGGCTATCTTTTTAGATAGTTTGCGGGCTTCTTCTTCATTGTATTGATCCTGCATTTTCTCAACCAACGAAACCACATCGCCCATGCCCAATATCCTGTCTGACATACGAGCCGGATGGAATACGTCAATGGCTTCCATTTTCTCGCCTGTACCAATAAACTTGATAGGCTTATTCACAACCGTTTTAATAGATAGTGCCGCGCCACCTCGTGTATCGCCATCTAATTTGGTAAGCACAACCCCGCTAAAATCTAATCTATCGTTAAAAGCTTTTGCCGTATTAACGGCATCTTGCCCCGTCATAGAATCAACAACAAACAAAATCTCGTTTGGTTTAATTTCTTTTTTAAGCGCGGCAATCTCATTCATCATCGCTTCATCAACCGCCAAACGACCGGCGGTATCTATAATAACAACCGTATTGCCATTTTCTTTGGCTTGTGCGATACCTCGTTTGGCAATGGATAGAACATCTGTACTATCTTTATCAGAAAAAACTTCTACGCCAATTTGCTCTCCTAAAACATGGAGCTGATTAACGGCAGCCGGACGGTACACATCGCAGGCAATAAGCAAAGGTTTTTTACCTCGCTTTGTTTTTAAGTAATTGGCAAGCTTACCCGAAAACGTTGTTTTACCCGAACCCTGCAAACCACTCATTAATATAATGGTTGGATTGCTCTCCAATTTTATCTCGGCAGTTTCTCCGCCCATTAAGCTGCTTAACTCATCGTGGGTAATTTTAATAAGCAATTGCCCCGGCGATATAGCGGTAAGTACATGCTGACCTAAGGCTTTTTCTTTAACCGTATCGGTAAATTGTTTGGCAACTTTGTAGTTAACGTCGGCATCCAAAAGGGCTTTACGTACCTCTTTCATGGTTTCCGCAACGTTTATTTCGGTAATTCTTCCTTGTCCTTTTAATACTTTAAAGGCTCTATCCAGCTTCTCGCTTAAATTATCAAACATGGCATTTTAATTAAAAATTAAGAGTTCAAATTTAAGAATTGCGAAGCAACCGGCGAAACAAATAAAGAAAATAAAAATGATGAGCTAATTTATACTAATCCTTAAAATAAACCGAGATTGCGAAGGAGGAACGACTGAAGCAATCTGTTTATTATAGAGCTTACTTCGTTCCTCATAATAACGAAAACTTAAACTCTTTAAAGTAAAATAAATTCTTGATTTTTTAACGCTCAATTCAAGCCTCGGTTGTTGAAATCTTACCTGCAATCTGCGTAATTCGTAGTAAAGTTTAGCTACTTTTAGGGCATAAATATATAATAATTAGCTAAAGGATATGAAAATTAGATATACTGAAAGTATAGTTTTATTTTTAGATGTCTTAGGTTTCTCAAATCTTGTATATAGCAAAGACAAAACAAAAATTGAAGATTATTTTTCTTATGTACAATCAGACTTTCGTAAGTATTTATCTGAAAGAAAATTTAACTATATAATTATTAGTGATTCAATTGTAGTAACAACAAAAAAAACAAAAGAGAATTTATCAGAACTTATTTTTGTAATAGGTAAAATTCAATATCAACTCTTTCTTAAGGGAATACTTCTAAGAGGGGCTATTTCTTTCGGTAAATTATATTTCAATAAACCAAGTAATATTATAGTTGGACCAGGGTTAATCAAAGCCTATAAATTAGAAAGTACAGCTAAATATCCTAGAGTAATAATTGACAGGCAAATTATTCCAGAACTTTTTGACTCAACTTTAGCATTTGTAGATTATTTGAACAGACACTACAATGATTTATATGGAGAAAAGGAAGAAAAGATAAAGTTTGATAATACCCTAAAAGATGGTAAACCTTATATTAATTTTATGCGAAAAGTGGTAAGATATGGCTCTACATATCAATTAAAAAACATTCAAAATATCATTGCTCTTTTTTCCTCTAATTATTTTCAAAATGAGTATTTTGAAAAATATAATTGGTTACTTGAAGAATTGAAAGCAGAACTCTCATTAGGAATTATTCATTATGAAAAGCATCTTGAATTCTACACTTCCAAAGCAAGATTAACAAAAATTAAATTTTTGCAAGCCAAGGTAGAAACCATATAACCTTTTAGAACTATTTAAATTTTATTTTCGTTGTTTTCTCACATTATGCAAAACAGTTTCTTTAAGTTATTCTCTCATATCTCAATTCTCATATTTCACATCTGCTATGGGCAAACCTTCATTCATCCTCTAAAAGGAGATAAGCCTCAGTTAACAGGCAATTATGGCGAGGTGCGCCCCAACCACTTCCATGCCGGGTTAGATTTTAAAACACATGCCACCAATCATTTGCCTATTTATGCCGTGGCAGATGGCTATGTGTCGCGTATTAAAATTTCTTCGTTTGGTTATGGCAAGGTATTGTATATAACCCATTCTAATGGTTTGGTAAGTGTTTACGGACATGAATATGGCTTTGCCGATAAAATAAAAAACTATGCCTACGCCGCACAAGAGCTTGCCCAAAGCTTTGAAATAGAGTTATACCCTAAACCAAACGAGCTGCCCGTAAAGCAGGGAGATATTATTGGTTATACGGGTAATACGGGTAGTAGTCAGGGTCCGCATTTGCATTTTGAAATAAGAGATGAGAAAACGGAAGTTCCTTTAAACCCTCTTCGCTATTTAAAAATAGAAGATGTGGTAGCTCCTAAAATACAACGCGTTGCTTTGTATAGCGAAGATAAGTTAGAGAAGATATTACCCACTATTAAAAAGACAGATACCCTTAAAACAAGCTACCCTATTGGTTTTGGTATAGAGTGTTTTGATTATGAGCAAACGCAGGGCAACAAAAATAATATCTATAAAGCAGAAATTTATGTAGATGGTAAATTGTATTACCGCCATGTGTTGGATAGCATTCATTTTGATGTAGCCCGTTATGTAAATACGTATGCTGATTATGATGTCAAGAGGAAGCAAGGTATTACCATTCAAAAACTATTCAAAACAAAGAATAATGATTTACCTATTTATAAAATCATACACGACAGAGGTTTTATTTCTTTTAATGATGATGTTGCTCATGCTGTGCGAATTGTAGTGTATGATTTCTATAACCAGAAGGATGAGGTTTCTTTTTATGTAAGAGCAACAAATACACACCTCTCCCCTACCCTCTCCAAAGGAGAGGGAGTAAAAGGCGTGCAGGATTGTTTAATGCCCTTTAAAACAGAATGTATAGAACTTCCCGCTAAAAGCTTGTATGAAGATGCGCAATTAGTTACTTACTATGAAAAAAACACGCTTTCTTTTACTTCAATGGATTACGATATTCCTTTTCAGAACAACTGCACAATTACGTTAAAAGTTCCTTCTCCTTTAATAAAGTATGGAGATAAGCTTTGCATTGCAGATATAACTAATGGTAAGAGTTATGTAGGAGGCGCATTTGAGAATGGTTATGTAAAAGCAAATACCAAAACCTTTGGTAAGTATAAAGTAGATATAGATACCGTTGCGCCGCAAATAAAGATACTCACACAAAAGAAATCGGGTGTTTATAAAACAGGAGATATCATTTCTTTTAAAGTTAATGATGCCTTTAGCGGAATAGGATTATTTAAACTATTCATCAACGGCAAATGGCATTTAGCGGAGTACGAATACAAAACCAATACCATCTACTTTACCATTGATGAAAAAATACCTAAAGGTAAAGTGATGCTTAACTTACAGATAAGTGATAAGAAAAACAACCAAGCTAATTTTCAAACTACTTTAGTTATTCAGTAGTGCATTCAATTAATAATTACCGATTGCTTTTTGGTAATTGATATTGGCAATTAAATAATCATACACAGCTTTAATATAGTTTTGCTCTGCTGAACTTAGGCTTCTTTCAGTATCTAATAAATTACTGTATAGTAATGAACCTAATTTATATTGCTGTTTTTCATTATTATAAATAACCTTTGATAAATCATAATTGCTTTTTGTGGTTTGCATATTCTTTAAAGCATTACCTAACTCAGTAGATGTTTTCTGAATCTCATAATTTATATCCGCGGTTCTTTGCTTAATATCTAAATCCGTTTGCATGCTTTTGAACCTGTATTCCTGAATGCTATTAGAATTCTTGAAGTTGGCGGTAATAGGCACGCTTAATCTTAGACCGAGATAATTAAATGGAGTCCACCATTGTTTCAATCCGTAATCAAGATTAGTATAAGTAAATTGTTGTGAGTAGTTGGCAAAAAACGCAAGTGATGGCAGAGCATTCTGACGATTCTTGTTTACCTGTAGTTTATTATTTTCTTGTTGCAGCATCAATTGCTTAATCTCTGTGCGGTTGTTTGCATCAGCTTTTGTAGGCAGGTCGCTAAAAGCTAAATTAGGAGAATTAAGCGTATCAGATAAAACAAGCTGTGTCTCCACAGGTACATTTATCTGATATTTTACATTATTTAAAGCCAAATCATAGTTCTGTTTTGCCTTTGATGTTTCAACCTTCGCGTTTTCATAATCTAATTTAGCCTTTAGATAATCGTTTTCTATTAAGGTACCTGTTTTATATTTTCCTTCTGCTACTTCAGCATACTCTTTATAACGTTGTTCATCATTGCCTGCAATTTTATTTTGCAAGTCTTTTAATAACACATTTAAGTATGCAAAAGCAATTTGTTCTCTTATCGTGTTCTCATCCTGTTTGTTTTTTTCCTGTTCTAAAGCCAAACCGTTTTTAGCAATTTTTACGTCGGTTGTAATGCCTGGTCTGTAAATGTTTTGATTAAGATCTAAACCAAATATAGCCGTGCTTTTAGCGCCAAGGGCAACTATCCCAGGGTTTGGACCAAAAAATCCACCAGGTATATAAGTGCCTTGTAATTGCGGACTATAGCGTACATTACCGGAACCCGAAATATCGGGTATCCATTCTCTTTTACTTCTGCTAATCCTATTATCTGCAATAGCCATATTATATTTTTTAGACTGCACATCATATCTGTTTTTCAAGCCCATATCTACAGCCTCTCTAACTCCCAAAGTTAAGTTAGTTCCCGACTGTTGTTGCGCATAAACAGAAACTGATGCGACAAACAGTATTAGTATAATTATCTTTTTCATAGTCTAAATCCTTATTTATTAATGGTCGCTTACAGATTGTAATTTTTGTCCCTTTTTATATTTAATCAATAATATAACCGGTGCGCATAAAAGCACAAATAACCCAAGCATCAAAAACCCGTGGTCATAACTTAGCAGCATTTGTTGTTTGGTTACCATTCCATCCATAAGCATATTGGCTGTTTGGGCAGCTTCATCGGTGCTATATCCGGCTGATGAAAATGTTTGGGTAAAACCCGCCAATCTTTCTCCGGTCATGCTGCTATAATCAGTAATATTAGACACCATGTTGTTTTTAATCTCTGCATTCTGATGGTCTAAGTATATGTTAACAAGTGCAACACCTATAGCCCCTCCCAACTGACGAAGCATATTAGATAAACCTGTGCCCTGTGCCAGGTCTGAACCCTTTAAACCTGCAACCGCTAAAGTCAACACAGGCATCATCATAAATGCCATTCCAATACCACGTAAAATAAAAGGCCAAAAGAAATTGCCTGCATTTGAATCAGGTCCGGAAAAAGACAAGAGAATTAAAAAGGTTGATGTAAAACTAAGACCAATGAGCATCATAATTTTAGGATTAGCGCCTCCACTTACAATTCTACTAACGGATATCATTCCAACGGCGGTTGCTAAAGCACCGGGAATCATAAATGCACCTGTTTGTGTGGCTGTCCAGCCTAAAGAAACCTGTGTAAATAAAGGAAAGATAAAAACCGAAACGGTAAGAATCATTCCTATAATTACATTTAAAATATTACCCATCGCTAAATTAAAACTTCTGTATAAACGAAGATTTACGGCAGGATAATCTATGGAAAGTTCTCTTATAACAAATGCTACGAGTCCTAACATAGCCGTAATAAAAAAGAAAATAATTTCATCACTTTCAAACCAGTCTTTTATACCTCCTTCTTCTAAAACATATTGTAAAGAACCAATACCGATGATTAAAAATATAATTCCCCACCAATCTATTCTATCCGGTTTTTTTGCTCCGGCAAGGTTGGTAACATAGGTCCATGATAATATTGAAGCCGTAAAACCAATGGGTACATTGATAAAGAATATCCAATGCCACGAAAAATTATCGGTAATATAACCGCCAAGAACAGGCCCGATAGTTGGTCCTATGATAATTCCTAATCCAAATATTGCCATACCCATGCCGACTTGTTTTGGAGGAAATGACCCGATAATAATAGATTGTGCGGTAGATAAAAGACCGCCACCACCCAGCCCCTGAATAAAACGCCAAAATACAAGTGTCCATAAACTGGTGGAAAGTCCACACATTAAAGAGGAAAATGTAAATATGATTACTGATACGGTAAAGTAAACTCTTCTACCAAATAAATTAGATAACATACTGGAGAGTGGAATTACAATAACGTTGGCTATACTATATGCGGTAATTACCCAAGCAATTTCAGTAGTTGTGGCTCCAATATTTCCACTGATTTCACGTAAAGAAACGTTTACAACCGTAGTATCAATTAGCTCCAATACAGCGCAGGATATGGCGGTAATAATCAATATCCATTTAGCCGCACCGGTAGGATAAGTATCTTCGTGTACAAGAGGAATTTCTTTTTTCTCCTCCTTGTCAACTAAGTTTATATTTTCTTCCTTTGAAACAGAAGCGTCCATTTCTTACTTAACTTTTACTTTTACAAATGCGCTTAACCCCGGAAATATATCTGTTGCTCTTTCTTTAGGGAAATTATCAATAGAAATACGCAAAGGGAAACGCTGCGTTATTTTAATAAAGTTTCCGGTAGAATTATCAGGCGGTAATAAAGAAAACTTAGCGCCTGTTGCACCGGAATAAGATTGAATTTTACCCAATAATTTTAAGTCAGGGTATGCATCTAACTCAATTTCCACCCCGTCTCCTATTTTCATTTTACCAAGCTGGGTTTCTTTAAAATTAGCTGTTACCCAATAATTTTCTGTATCAATTATTACGCATAGAGATTGCCCCATAGTAACATACTGCCCCAGTTGAATAGACCGCTTAGTTACCACACCACTGCTGGGTGCTATAACAGTCGCATAAGAGAGTAACTTCTGTGCCAATATAAGTTCCGCTTCACGTTGCTTAATTTGCGCTTTAGCCAATTCAATTTGATTTTGGTCTGCAATGGCTTGTGCTTTCGATCCAAGCGAAGAAGAATTAGAAGACTGTTGTTGTGTTAATGTTTTAGCGTAGTCTGCTTTTGCTACTTGTAAATTAGATTGTGCATTATCAAATTGCTCTTGTGTGGCCGCTTTAATTTTTTGTAGTTCAACGATTCGGTCAAAATCCTTTTGAGCCTTTTCTAATTTTACTTTTGCCGAAACAATACTTTGCTGGTTAGATTCGGCTGTTTCTTCTGAAGCGGCGGCATTTTCATTACTCGCGGCAGCCCTATTTTGAGCAGACAATAAATTTGCATTCGCGTTATCTAAAGTTGCCTGAGCCTGTAAAACCTTTGCTTTTAACTCATCCATATCAAATAAAATAAGGGTATCACCTTTCTTTACCAACTGGTTATCTTTAAAACGAATTTCTTTAATATATGCCGTAACGCCTGAACGAATAGGCACAAGGTCTCCGTCTAATTGCGCGTTATCGGTTGTTTCATAAGCCGCTCCGCTTATAAAATAAGCTACGCCTGTACCAACTATTATTAGCGCGATAACCGCAATTATGATTAGTCTGGTTGGTTTCTTCTTTTTTACTTCTTGTTCCATTTTGTGTTTATTAATTTTATTAGAACCGACTATTCGGTATAGTTTATGTCAAAAAAATTACTTTCTTAATTCATTATATAATCCATCCCAAAGTGCTTTTATTTCTTTAGTTGGATCGGGATTATCCTCCATAATACAACTAATACCAACTCCTTTGCCGGTAAGAATAAATAATTTAGCAATTTTATCATCATCCATTTTAGAATGAATCTCTTTACTCCTTTTTGCTACCCCTATTATTTTAATCCAAGCCTTAAGTTCATCCTTCTTTTCCTGAACACGTTTTTTCTTAAAATCAGGTAAAAGCTTCATCGCATCAAACATCAGGAAGTAGTGATTAGATGTAAACACCTTGTTCTCATTACTATCCATTATTTTAGATATACTTACCTTTCGCTTTCTTTCCAATAAAACATCGGTATAGAATTGAACTAAAGAGGTTTGGGAAAATATACTGTAATCAGAAATGATATAATCAGTATAATAATGATTTATAACTTCTTCAAACACCTGTTCTTTGCTTTTGAAATAATGGTAAAAAGCACCTTTTGAAAGTCCTGTTTTCTCCACAATCTCCTGCATGGTTACTTCTTTAAAATTCTTTTGGAGAAAAAGGTTAAGCGATACCTCTAAAATATGTTCTTTTGAATCCTTCAAGCAAAAACCGACTGTTTGGTCTGCAAAGGTAAAATGTTTTTTTTATGTATGCAAATCTTTTTTTAATTGCCCAGTAGATTGGCTTCTTTCAGCACGTCAATAATATTGGTATAGGTATTGGTAAGCATTGCGGGAATCTCGCTTATGTTTTTCCAGGCAACCGCTGTAATACTCTCTTCAAGCTGAGGAACCAAATTAGTTTCATTACAAAACATTCTATACCAATAAGTCTTTTTTAAAGCCCAGTCCTTTTTGTAGAAATAAATATGATACGTATTTGTAAGAAACTCATTCAACTTAATTTCTTTTAAACCACATTCTTCCCTGCATTCTCTTATGGCCGCTTTATCAGGAACTTCTTTCTTTTCTAATTTCCCTTTAGGCAAATCCCAGGTATCATGTCGGTAAATAAAAAGGTATTGGTCTTTATCATTGTTAATTAACCCGCCTGCGGCTTCAATAAAAATAAATTCCTTGATAAAAAGAACAAAATCTTCCGCCAAGTTTTTGCATGAAATAAAAAGATTGGATGGATTACTCTTCACAATTTCAGCAGTTATTTTAGCATTAAAGACCATCTTTTTCTCATTTAGATAAAGATTCGCTATCTTTTCATCAAAGAAAACAAGTTTATAATCCCCAAAATATACGTTAATCGTCGATTTGTTCATAAATATTTTTTAAATAAGGAAGTCAAATTATACTTTTGCGCCATGATTCAACACGCAGATTCCGCGCTTAAAATTGCTGAATATTTATTACAAATCAAAGCCATAAAACTTCAACCCGCAAAACCTTTTACTTGGGCAAGCGGATGGAAGTCTCCTATTTATTGCGATAATCGTTTAACGCTTTCTTATCCTGTTATACGCACATATATACGTCAACAGTTTTGTGAAGCTATTTTAGATACTTATGGCAAACCCGATGTAATTGCAGGTGTAGCTACCGGTGGTATTGCGCAAGGGGCTTTAGTAGCTCAGGAATTGGGCTTACCTTTTGTATATGTACGCAGTGATGCTAAGAAGCATGGCTTAACCAACCAAATAGAAGGGCATATTGAAAACGGGCAAAGCGTAGTCGTTATAGAAGATTTAATAAGCAGTGGTGGCAGCAGTCTTAAAGCGGTAACGGCTTTGCGTGAAGCAGGTTGTCAGGTAAAAGGATTGGCTTCTATTTTTACATACGGGTTTAAAGTTGCTGAAACAGCTTTTAAAAAAGCGAAATGCTCTACACTTTCTTTGTGTAATTACCATGCGCTTATAGAGCAAGCATTAAAAGAGAATTATATTAATGAAGCGGATATTGCTTCTTTAAAGAAATGGCGCGAAGAGCCTGATAATTGGAAGCCATAGGGCATTATGCTTCGTTTTAAATTTTACACTCAAAAAGATATTAAGCATTTAACCCGCAGCAGGTATGGCGAGTGTAAAATCGGTGATAAAATTGCATGTGTAAATAGCGCTGAAGAAGCCGAGAGTTTCCTTAAACAATCAAAAGCTAAGTTTGTCATATTCGGTATACCTGAAGATATTGGCGTAAGAGCTAATTACGGTCGCCCCGGTGCAAATACAGCCTGGAAACCTGCCGTTGAGAATATCTTAAACCTGCAAAACAATTCCTTTTTAAACGCGGAAAATATTATTGTGTTGGGCGAAGTTGAAGTGGATGATTTAATGGAACAAGCAGGCAATACCGGTAAAAGTAAGGGTGAAATAGAGCGTTTACGAAAACTGGTTGAGTTTGTCGACTCGCGCGTAGTTGAAATAGTAGAAATGATTGTTACTGCCAATAAGATTCCGATTGTAATTGGTGGGGGGCATAACAATTCATACCCTATTATTAAGGCAGTAAACGAGACTTTACGCAGAGATAAAATAACCTGTACAAAAGGAATAAATACCATTAATTGTGATGCCCATACCGATTTCAGAGCTTTAGAGGGCAGACACAGCGGTAATAGTTTTAGCTATGCTTTTGAAGAAGGTATTTTAAAAAAATATGCCGTGCTGACTTTGCACGAACAATATAATGCAGATAGTATACTGCAAAAGTTTAGAGACAACCCTGAATATCTTTTATACAAAACCTATGAAGATATTTTTATCAGGGAAAAAGAAACCTTTATGCAAGCTATTGACGCTTGTATAGATTTCTGTAAAGAATGTTATTGCGGTGTTGAATTAGATTTAGATGCTATAACTAATGTGCCCAGCAGTGCCCGTACCTCTTGCGGAATATCTCCTTTGCAGGCAAGGCAATATGTTTACCGTTGCGCGCAAAAATTAAATCCCGCCTATTTGCATATTGCAGAGGGCGCTCCGGTGCTTGCCCACATAAAAGCCGATTACAAAACAGGTAAATTAATTTCTTATTTGGTAAGCGATTTTATTAAGGGATTCACGGAAAAACAGTAACCAAAAAAACCTTTACTTTGTACTGATTAACTCATTAGTATGAAAATAATTTGCATTGGACGCAACTACGCTGAGCATGCCAAGGAAATGAAATCGGAGGTGTCTACCGAGCCTGTTTTCTTTATGAAACCGGAAACAGCTTTGTTAAAGGATAAAGATTTTTATTACCCTGAGTTTACTAAAGACCTGCACCATGAAGTAGAAATTGTGTTGAAGATTTCTAAGAATGGAAAACACATTGCAGAAGAGTTTGCTTCTCAGTATTATAATGAAATAGGCATTGGCATAGATTTTACAGCACGAGATATACAAATGAAGTGTAAAGAAAAAGGCTTGCCCTGGGAGAAAGCAAAAGCCTTTGATAATGCCGCACCAATAGGGGAGTTTATTCCTAAAACTAATTTTACTTCGCTAAACAATATTTCTTTTCAATTAAATATTAATGGCAAAGCAAGACAGGTAGGCAATACAAAAGATTTAATATTTTCTTTCGAGAAGATAATCTCTTATGTATCTCAATTTATTACTCTTAAAACCGGAGACTTAGTTTATACCGGAACTCCAGAAGGGGTTTCTGCCGTTCATATAGGTGATGTGTTGGAAGCTTTTATTGATAACAAAAAACTATTGCACTTAAATATAAAATGAAAAAAACAACTTCAGTAATCAGTAACCAATTATTAATTATCAATGTTTGCTGTTTGTGGCTAACTGCTAACTGCTCATTGCTAACTGCTCAAACGCAACCTAAATTAGTTGTGGGTATTGTAGTCGACCAAATGCGATATGATTACCTCTATAGTTTCTCTGATAAATATGGTAAAGGAGGCTTTAAGCGTTTACTAAAAGAAGGTTTCTCGTGCAAAAATGCACAGTATAATTATGTACCTACCTTCACCGGTCCGGGGCATGCTTCTATTTATACAGGCACAACTCCTGCCATACATGGCATTGCGGCTAACGAGTGGTACGATAAAAAAACAAAGAAAGAAGTGTATTGCACGCAGGATAAAAACGCAAAGCCTGTAGGCTGTTCTTGCGACGCAGGATTTATGTCCCCGAAAAATTTAGATGCTACTACTATTGGTGATGAAATTAAAATTGCTTCAAACAATAAAGCAAAGGTTATAGGCATTTCTTTAAAAGACAGAAGCTCTATACTTCCTGCAGGACATGCTGCCGATGGGGCTTATTGGTTTGATGGTGGTACGGGTGATTTTATTACCTCCACTTTTTATCGAAATGAATTACCTAAATGGCTCATTGATTTTAACGCCAAAAACCTTACAAGGCAGTATTTAGAAAAGGGTTGGGAAACTATGTTAACCATAGATAAATATACCGAGAGTTTGCCCGATGAGAATGTGTTTGAGAAAGCACCCAATAAAAAAGACAAGCCTGTGTTTCCTTATGAATTTAGCGCACAATTGAAAGGACATTCTGTTGACATTATACGCTCTACTCCTTTTGGAAACAGCCTTACTAAAGATTTAGCCATTGCAACCATTGAAGGAGAAGGTTTAGGAAACGATGCTGTTTGCGATATGCTTTGCGTTAGTTTTTCTTCTACTGATTATGTGGGGCATTCATTTGGACCAAAATCAGTAGAGACAGAAGATACCTACTTGCGTTTGGATAAGGATTTGGAAGAGTTGTTTAACTACTTAGATACAAAAATCGGGAAAGGAAATTATACCATCTTCTTAACTGCCGACCACGGGGCTGCGGAGAATCCGGCTTATTTACAAACATTAAAAGTAAATGCAGGTTATGTAAACGGAAGAACTCTGGAAAAGAAATTGAAGCAGGAGCTAACTAAAGAATATGGCGATTCCACTTTAATTATGAAATGTGTTAATCAACAGGTTTACTTAAATGATTCCATTATCATCGCGAAGAAACTGGATAAGTTTTCAGTTGAGAAATTTTGTGTGCGTGTTCTCTTAACCTTTGATGAAGTGAGTGATGCCATTTGCGGAGAACAATTAATTCTTCAAACACAAAATGATATGCTGTTCAGATCGCTTATACAACGTGGCTTCCATAACAAACGAAGCGGTGATGTATTAGTATCTTATAAACCCGGCTTTATAGATTATGATAAAACAGGCTCTACGCATGGAACTTCCTTTAGCTACGATACCCACGTACCTCTTTTGTTTTATGGCAACGGTATTAATGTTGGCAGCACGTTGCGTCCCATTTATATTACCGATATTGCGAGTACCATTTGTCAGTTGCTGAACATACCTTACACCAACGGAAACATTGGCAATCCCATTTATGAAGTTATTAAATAACGGTGGATGTAAACGCCATACATATTCAAAAAGAGTATAAACCCGAAGAAGTAAAGAAAGGCGTTTATCTGGTGCTGCTGTATGCCAATCAAATTCCGCCGCATATTGGGTTACTGATTGATAATATCTATCATTCCCTAACCATAAAAGGACAAGAGCTTAACATCAACGGTAACGTGTTGCTTAAAAATATTTCTCTTCGCAAAATCCCAACCATATTTATAAAGCTAAAGAAACACCCCGTGTTTAGCAGCAATCATTTAAACGAAACCTTTATAGAACAGGTAAAACTCTTTGATAAAGTAAACGATAGCACCAACACCTGCCTATCTCCCATACGTTTGTTTTTTGATGAGTTTTATGCCATCCCAAAAGAGGATATTAAACTGGTGTTTGATTTACTGGCTGCTCTTACCATAAATGATTTTATCAGCACAAGTTATGGTGCTCATTTAGGCGCATTGAAAGAGAATATTTACTATCTTCAATCCTACAATCAGGCTGATTTAAAAAGGCAGATTAAAAAGGAACTCGAAAAAGTGAAAGCGTGAACTTAACCAGAGCCTTTTAGGCGAATACCATGTTACCATAAAGAAACATGAAAAAACTAAACATGAAAGGAGAGCATATATACCTGCGTGCCTTAGAGCCAACCGACTTAGACACCCTTTATAAATGGGAGAACAACCCCGCTATATGGACAGTGAGCAACACGCTGGCGCCATTCTCGAAGTTTGTGTTAGAGCAATACCTGGTAAATGCGCACGAAGATATTTTTACCTCCAAGCAAATACGCCTCATGATTTGTTTACAGGATAACACCCCCATTGGCACTATCGAATTGTTTGATTTTGATGCCCACCACAGTCGCGTTGGCATTGGTATTATGATAGATGAAACTTTCGAAAACAAAGGTTATGCAACGGAGGCGCTTAACCTGCTTGGTAAGTATTGTTTTGAAGTGATGATGGTTAAACAGGTTTATTGCAACATCTCCGCAAGCAACCAAAAGAGCCTGCACCTGTTTACAAAGCTTGGCTTTACCCAAGCAGGTATAAAGAAACAATGGAACAAAATCGCTCCCAATACCTTTGAGGATGAGTATATCCTGCAGTTAATCTCTTACCTATAAATCTGATTTAATCACGTTTTGCTATCAGTATTAAGTCTGTTGTTTTTGTGCCGTCGTGCGTTGGGTAATCCTGTCGTTTTAATTCTATAATCTTAAAACCATTTTCGGTAAGCGCATCACTCAAATAATCTGCCTGATGATAGTGTATAAATATCTCATCGCCTGTACTTCCTTTCTTTAAACCTGATTTGCTATAATCATCTTCCATCGTACTGATATATAGTACACCTTCGGGCTTCAAAAGTTTGTATGCGTCTACAATTAACGTGATGGCTTCTTCTTTAGTGAGATAAGGCAAACAAAAACCACACATCAACCCGTCATATTTTTCAGTAAGCTTGTCTATATCTCTGCAATCCATTACCTGAAACTTTGCAGCAGCATTATTGGCTTTAGCCAATTCAATCATGTTAGGTGCTAAATCAGTCCCGGTAATCTTAAAATCAGGGCGTTTGTTCATCAGGTGTTTAGTTATGTTACCCGGGCCACAGGCTAACTCTAACACACCGGCATCTTGTTTTGTTATACTACTACAAAACAAATCCAAGGTATCGGCATACAAAGCCACATCCATAAACTTACTTTGGTAATGCTCAGCAAGTTTATTAAATACTTCTACCGCTGTTTGGGTTTTATTCATGTTGATAAACAAATATACCCATAAATACATTTCAGGCTTCGCATTTTAGCTCGCCAAAACAAGTAATGCTTGCAGATGTTGTTAGAAACAATTACCTTATTAAAGTAACAAAGCCTTTATAGGTATTAGCTTTAAGGTTTATATCGGTTGCTTTTATAATGTAAAAATAAATGCCATCCGGTACAGCGGCACTCCTTTTGTTTTTTCCATCCCATGAATTGGTAACGGAAGTAGACTCAAACATTTCTAAACCCCATCTATCATAGATAACGCAATCAAAATTAGTAATGCCAAAACCTGTAATGGTAAATAAATCATTAATCGCATCACCGTTAGGGGAGAATATATTAGGAATTATAATGTTGGCTTCGCTTACTACCACTATTTCGGTATCAGGTACGGTGCAACCTGCTCCCTGAGACGCGTATAAAATAACCGAATAAGTTCCGGGGGTACTATAAGTAACCGCGTTCGGGTTTTGAAGGTTAGATGTGGCACCATTTCCAAAAGTCCAGGTATACGTACTTGCGCCTGCACTTGTATTCGTTACTGTAACACTTAATGGAGCATTGCCCGTATTTGGACTTAATGAAAAAGATGGCGAAACAATGTTTGTACCTATTGGTATTACAACAACAACCGTGGTATGAGTTGCAGAAGGGCAGTTTGGAATAGTTACATTACATGAATAAGTACCTGCAGGCACCCCACTAATATTACCGGTTGTTTGTCCGCTTGACCAACTGTAAGTTGGGGTTGCAGTTGTATTCGTTACCGATATAGCGGCACTGCCACTATTGCCGCTGCAACTTGGCGCAATTGCCGAAGAAGTAACCGAAGGCGTTGGAGGAGTAATAGTGGTTACTGTTGCCGTAACTGTTGTATGAGTTGTAACACCACAGCTTGCTATAGCAACATTACACGTGTATATACCGGCTGCTAAACCCGAAATAGAACTTGTTGCCGTATCTCCACCGGGCATCCATGTATAAGATGGAGTTCCTGTTAATCCGCTAATACTTACCGAGGCGGTACCATTACTGCTGCCACAATTATTTTGAGTTGCAGAAATCGTAACATTACCCGCAGGAGCCACGCTCGCCGATGGAACAGTAACCGGAATGGTATAGGAAGTAGCGCTTGTACAACTGGTAGCAGGTACATTTACCACACAGGTGTAAGAACCATTTACTAAACCACCAATACTGTATGTGGTTAGTCCTCCGGGAGACCAAGAGTAAGTAGCGTTAGAAGGAGCATTTACTATAGTAGCCGTACCATTACTGCTATTACAATTATCCGGTGTTGAAGCAGATGCGGGTGTAGAAGAACAACTTATAGAACCAGCCTGTATAAAAACACCCGAATCGTAATTGCCATTACCCCCATCCGCTACAGCTATCTCCAATGTATATGTTTGACAAGGATTAACAGAAGCTACGGATGTGATAGGAATTGTATATCCATGATACGATATATCTCCATTGGCTCCCGGGGATGTACTGCCTCCTGAGTTGGAATAATTATTTACATAATAAGAAGGATTAGATGCAGCAATGGGTGCATTTGCTCCTGTAGTCGCACCTTCCGCTGTGGTATAACCTCCATTAACACTGTCAATACTTACAGGCGTGTTATGCCCGTTAGGCAAGGTAGCAATATTGGTTAAAGAATAGTTTCCGCCCGAAGGATTAGCTCCGCTTAAAAAAATACCAAACGCATCATTATAACTATCAATATATTTTGGATATTCTTCCGAACCAAAAACATATTGTATGCTTAAAGAAGAACAAACAGGCACAAAAGTAAAGGTAAGAATACACACATCATATATAGCCTGAGTTCCTCCTATGCCTACAAGAGCAGGGTCAGAATAAGTTGGCACACCATGCGAATTTTCATTGTAGTTGGCAAACACCGCAGGTCCTCCTGCATCAGTCGCATATCCGGTAGTTAAAATAACTCCCTTTGCAAGCCCTAAATCAGAACCTGTATCTGTAAATGTTCCGGATGCGTGAACACCGCACTTTAAATTGGCATTACCTACCGAAACCCCACTTCCCACAATAGTTTGCGCAAGTGTAGTAGCCACCGTATTGGTAGTAATACTTAGTTGTGCATAGTTAAACAGTGGCATTGCAGCTAATAAAATTAAAACAAACTTTTTCTTCATTGATTGAGTAATAGTATCCTTCATACGATTGATTTTAAATGGAAAGTAGTTAAGGTGTATGCTTATTTCTTATAAATAAGAACCCTAATAGGATGTTTACTTTCCGCGCAAAGATAATAGCCTAATATTAAAATCAAAGAATTTTAAGGTTAAGTTTAGGTTAAGGATTTTGTATTTACGTCAAGTTTTTTTATCTATTAAAAATAACACAGCTATTTCCTAACCAAGCCTTATTGTTTTGGCAACAAAGCATATAATTATATATATATTTGTTCGTCATGAAGAAGTTCGCCTTTCTTTTTTTTCTTGTTGTTGCAAGTGCAATGCAGCAATCTATCGCGCAAAAAACAGATTCGCTATGGAAAGTTTATAATGATAAAAATATTGCAGATACAAATCGCTTAAATGCCATCAATAGTCTTGTCAGGATTTATATAAATAACAACCCCGATACGGGTGCCGTTATTGCAGAAGCAGAACTAAACTTTGCTAACTCACTTTCGGAAGGAAAAGGAAAGAAATGGGCTGCTAAGGCTTATAGAAGCATAGGCTTATCCTATCATATTAAAGCTAATTTTCAAAAAGCATCCGAAAATTATTTAACGGCATTAAAATTCTTTGAAGAAATTGGAGATAAAAAAGGTATCGGACAATGCTATACAAATATAGGCAATGTTTATGCAGACCAATCAGACTATATTAAATCTTTAAATTATTACCTCAAGTCTTTAAAGATAAGAGAAGAAATGCGTGATGAAACCGGTATGGCCGATTGCTATACAAACATTGGCATAATCTATCAAAATCAAGCTAATTATGGTAAAGCATTGGAGTATTACTTAAAAACATTAAAAATTCAGGGAGACCTTTCAGATAAGGTAGGAATAGCAAATGCCTACGGCAATATTGGTGTGGTTTATTGGTATAAAAAGGATTATGCGAATGCCAACGAATTTTATTTAAAGCAACTTAAAACATGCGAAGAGATTAATGATAAGAAGGGAATAGCAAATTGCTATAATAATATTGGTACGGTATACCAAAGCCAAACAAATTATAAACCCGCTTTAGAGTTTTATAACAAAGCTTTAAAAATACTTAAAGAAATAGGCGACAAACAAGCCTCCGGGCTTTGCTATAATAATATAGCTGAAGTATATAATCTGACCCTGGAATATAAAACAGCATTAAAGTACATTGATTCTTCTTTGCAAATAAGTAAAGAAATAGGAGATATTAATCAGGAACGTTTAGTTTATCAAAACTTATCTACTACTTATTTTAAAACAGGCAAGTATAAAGAAGCATACGAAAATCATGTGAAATTTAAAGTATTAACTGATAGCATATTTAATGCGGATAACAGCAAACAACTTAGCGATATTAAAACACAATTTGAAGTAGAAAAGAAAGCGACCGAATTAAAAATTAAATCCGACGCGGAACAAGAAAAGCTAAAAGCGGTTTCTTTAGAAGAAAAGAAAAGGCAGCAAGTTATTATAGTGGCCGTTGCAGGGGTTTTACTACTGGTAGTTATTTTCTTTTTATTCTTATATAAACGATTTAAAGTAACAGAAAGACAAAAGGTAATTATAGAAAAACAAAAAGAAAGAGTTGATGAAGCCTACAACCAACTTCATGAAAAAAACAAGGAAGTAATGGATAGTATACGCTACGCCAAACGCATACAAACGGCTTTAATAACCAGCGAAAAGTATATCGCTACTAGTTTAACCCGGTTAATGAAAAATTAAATGAGAGGGAAAACCATACAACTTTTAATTCATGTTATTGGCTGCATGGTATTTCTATCTCTGCCTATCATCTTTTCTCCTGATATTTTTAAGTTTTGGAATTTAATTCACGCCCCTCATTTCCTGCAGGAATTTACAGCTTACTTGCTATTACTATTATTTTTTTATCTCAATTACTATGTATTAATTCCGAAACTTTATTTCAGAAAAAAATATATTGTTTTCGCGCTATTGGTCATTATCTACTATTTAGTGGTTGCCATGCTTCCCCACAGTATAATAAGTGATGAGAAGATTATACAATCTCCCGATTTCTTTTTAAGTCAAAATATAGGGCGTTTTTATTCATCTCCTTTTCGCAATCCTTTTAAAGAACATTTTTTCGAGTTTTTAGTGGTGCTTACACTTTCTTTAATGCTTAAAATAAATAACCGTTTAAAGCTGGCAGAAAAACAAAAAGTAAACGCGGAGCTATCTTATTTAAAGGCGCAAATAAACCCGCATTTTTTATTTAATACTTTAAACAGTATATATTCACTGGCAATTGGCAAATCAGACTATACGGCAACGGCGGTACTAAAACTTTCGGGTATGATGCGCTACGTAATTACCGATGTAAACGATAAGTTTGTTTCTTTAGAAAAGGAAATAAATTATTTAAGCGATTATATCGAGCTTCAGAAAATACGCTTAGATAATGCCATTAAATTAGATTATTTTGTTTTAGGAGATTCTACGGGTAAAGAAATAGCTCCATTGGTACTCATCTCGTTTATTGAAAACGCTTTTAAATATGGGGTAAATGCCGAAGAGAACTCAAATATTAAAATTCAAATTACAATTACTAAATCCTATTTACATTTAAATATTTTTAATAATAAAGTACACGTACATCCCATTGGCGCTTCAAAAAGCGGACTTGGTATTAAAAACACCAAACAGCGCCTAAATTTATTATATCCGGGTAACCATAAATTAATTATAAAAGACACCAAAAATGATTTTTCTGTATTACTTTCGTTGTGCCTGAAATGATCAAAGCCATTGCCATAGATGATGAGCCGCTTGCACTAAAAGTAATTGAGAACTTTTGTGGAATAATTGATTTTATTACACTTGAGAAAACTTTTAGCAAGCCCAAAGAGGCGTTGGACTATTTGGATAAATTTCCTATTGACCTTTTGTTCTTAGATATAAATATGCCCTCGGTTAACGGTATTGAGTTTTGCAAAAACCTGAAACAAAATACCATGGTTATTTTTACCACAGCATACAGCGAATATGCCGTGGATGCTTTTAACCTGAAAGCCATTGATTATCTTTTAAAGCCCTTTAGTTATATTCGTTTTTTAAATGCTTGCAACAAAGCCAATGATATAGTCGCGCAGCAAGCAAAAACAGAAAGCGCTTTGGTTCAACATTTTTTTGTGAGAGCTGATTACAGATTAGTAAGAGTAAATTTTGCCGATGTAGTTTATATTGAAGGTCTAGATGATTATGTCAAAATTTATATTGAAAAGCAAAAACCTTTAATTACAAGAATGACCATGAAAGCCATCATGGAAAAATTATCTACCAAAGAGTTTGTAAGAGTACATCGTTCTTTTATTGTTCCTTTAAAACGCATCAAAAGCGTAAGAAATAAGATAATTTCAATTGAAGGGAAAGAAATACCCATCGGTACCAGCTACGAAGAGGGCTTTTTAAAGAGCTTTAAAGAGTAAATAAATATTAGTTTAAAGTTGAGCTAAATAATTGACAGTAGCTGTTTTACCTGAATTATATAGTTGTTGTTTCTGATCATCGGTTAATCCAAAATTTACGGCAGATATTCCAAAATCATCAATAATAACTGTTCTTTTTTTCTCATCAGGATTATTATTAAAATCAATTAACTGAGAATCGGTCAAGGTTTGAAATAAATCTTTTATGTATTGAAACAATTGGTCGTACTGCAAATCACTATCCGACTGAGCGCTATTTATATCTTCTAAATAAAAGCCCAAGGTTTCTATATTGGGCGTTCCCCCGGTATCAAAGGTTGTAATGGGATAATTATAAATAGTACCTCCGTCTACATAAATATGGTTATCAGGATTGCCATTAGAGAAAGTCCATGCCTGAAATAACAGCGGTATAGATATGGACGCGCGTATTGCTTCTGCAACAATAGTGTCAGGTGTTGTGGCGACAGAGAACTCCTTTAAACTACGGGTATTAAGATCTGAAGCAAAAACGCGCAAATCAAGCATACCTGCCTTTTGAAAATCTGAAAAGGTTGCTGTAGCAGCCAAACCTTTGTCGGTAATACACTTTTTCATCCAAATTAAAAAAGCGTCTCCTTTATATAAACCGTATTTGGTTGCTATACATAAAGGATCGAAACCGTCTTGAAAAGATTTAAAATCGGTAGCCTGCACTACCTTTAAAATATCGGCCGCGCTGTATTTTAAACTGAGTAGGGCTGCGGTAATAGCTCCGGCTGATGTTCCGGCAACAGATTGTATTCCCTCAAGAATTTTATTTTCTTCCAACACTTCAATAGCGCCCGCGTAGGCAATTCCCAAAACTCCGCCCCCTTTAAAAACCAAATTCTTTATCATGGCAAGTAATTTTTACTAAAGGTAAGATATATTTCCTTGTAGTAAAAGTTGTTTTAGCGTTTATTTAGTATTCGGTACAATATAAATCTCAACTCTTCTGTTCCTTTCTCTTCCTTCAGGAGTAATGTTTGTGGCCAAAGGGTATTCATCTGAATAACCATGACAAGTAATAATAATTTGTTTATCACGTAGTTTATTTTGCAAGTAATCTTTAACGGAAATAGCCCGATTGTTTGAAAGCAATTTGTTGTTCGCTTTGTTTCCGGTACTGTCGCAATGCCCGTTAATTACTATCGAATAATTAGTTAAAGCATTCAACTCTTCAGCGATTTTATTTAACCCCTCTTTTGCTTTTGGCTTTAAAACAGCTTGGTTGGTATTAAATAAATAGGTAGCGTTTAACGCGATTTGTTTTGCCGAACCAATGGCTGCAACGGCATCTATATCAGCACCCGGCCATTTACTGTCATTTGATTTTGTTTTAGCGTCAATTAATTTAATGTACCTGAATATATCCCCCACTTGGGTAGAATCGCCAATATCTACAAGGGCATTGCCACCTTTTATTTTACCCACACTTATCCATTTATTGGCATCTTTACTAACGTATAAAAAAGTTTCTTCTACATACCTTCCGGTTTCAAACACATACAAGTCGGGTCCAGGAATATTAATTAGCGCATTATTGATAAAAGCCAACACCAACTCCCCTCCTACTCCTAAGGATACAAAACCACTTATAGAATCCGCCCTAAAATTGGGAATACCCAAAGCGTCTTGGGGATTTGAATTATGTTTAATGGGAGCCGGATTACCTGCCTTATAACTTATAACTGTATCAGCAAATGATATATCTCCTTGTGGTAATTTTACTATACTACCATGTCCATCGGGATACTGTTTTTCTTGCCCGTAAGTGAGGTAGTTTACGAAGAGAAAAAAAACAAGTAAACTTTTTCCACTCCATTTTACTTTTTCTATATAAATCAGCCTCATCTGCTAATGCCTCGTTTATCCATTTCTTTTTGATAAGCCGCGGCATATTTCTGATGCTCTTCATACGTTTTAGAATAATCAGAATATCCACTAAGATTGGGCTTCGCGCAGAAGTACAAAAAACTATGTTTGTTATAATTAAGTACAGCATCAATGGCTTGTATATAAGGCAAACAAATTGGCCCTGGTGGAAGTCCTTTATTTCTATATGTATTATAAGGCGAATCGATGTCCTTATCCCGACTTCTCACACGTTGTATAGAAAAGTCTCCGACAGCGTAAATTAAAGTAGGGTCGGCCTGCAAAGGCATGTTTTTATTTAAACGATTTATATAAACACCGGCTATTTGCTGTTGTTCATCATCAATAGCAGATTCTGATTGAACAATAGACGCTAAAATAATAACATCCGTCTCAGAAAGATTGGCTCGTTTAGCCTTTTGCTTGCGGGTAATTGTCCAAAAATCGATATAAGTATCTTCTACCAATTTCATAAATTCAGGTAAAGAAGTATTCCAGTTTAACTCGTATGTTTCAGGAATAAAAAAGCATCTAAGGTTTTCATTCGTAAAATTATACTTCTGTCGTATAGATGTTTCGGCAACAAAAAAAGTTTCCAGTTCATCTTCCGTAATCTCAAGCTTATCAGCTACTTTTTTTATAATGTCATCATTCGTACGATCCGATGAATTAAAAGTAATCTTTACTTTTTCTTGCTTACCGTTCCTAATACTATTAATCAACTGGCGGTTAGTCATACCCGCAATAACTCTATATTTTCCGGGTTTAAAAGTATTCTTGAGGTCATACGCTTTGGCCAACCATTCAAAGGTTTTTTTATCCTGTAAAATATTCTCCTCTTCAAGCATACTAATCAATTCATCATAGGTAAATTTTGTAGGAATGTAAATAAACTTGTATTTCTTCCCATCCAGATAGATGCTGGGTTTCAAAAAAGCGACATAAGTACTATAACCTGCAAACAATAATATGCATACAATTAATAAATAGAAAATAGTTTTAAGCTTCTTGCCCGATTTTTTAGCGCACATGTTGCAAATATAATTTATGATTTACTTATAATACTAACTCCGATAGTACATTGCAAACATTTTGTATACTCGCAGTAATTGGTGTAGAGTTGTATCAATGCCTGAGAATGCAACGCGTTTTTTGGTTTAAAACCGAATTCTTCAAATAGTTTAACAATATGATTCTTTTCCGGCTTTAATTCCTCATACCACTTTACAGACTTTTCAATCATGCCATCATTGTTCTTTTCTTTTCCATAAAAGAATAAAATCGGGCAAACCGTATTCATAATAATGTTTTCTATAGATAATGTACCTAAGTCTTTTTCTTTGAAAATATTTTCTTCATCAAACACGTAATGGTTTTTCCAATAATCAGAAACAGAGGTGGCAAATAACTTTTTCACCTCACTTATTGAATTACTTTCTATTATTTTTGAAAAGGTATGCTGGTAATTAGAAATGAAATTTGCCAATTGAGCTATACGTATAGTAGGAAAGTTTTGCGGACGAAGCCTGAGAAATTTCAAATTATGAGGAATGGGACCTAAATCATATTTGTGTTTTAAATACTTATATTCTTTTAATAAGCTTTTTCCATACTCATCTTTTAGATTTTGATGTAATAAGCCACTTTGTCCATATAATAAAGCTTCTATTTGCATAGAGGAGTTCACATGCTTTAATAAAACAGTTAAGGGAATAGATTTGGCTATTTGCAAAAAGGCATCGCTGTTTACATGAAACCCAAAGTTTTTAAATAATAACAGATAAAAAGTTTCATCCCAGTTGTTTTTGGTAAAGTTAAAAAGCTCTTTTATAAAATTAGTTTTAGTTTCTAACCGTTCTATCAGCATTCTTTCCAAACAAGATTCTCTAATAACAGCCGAAACACTCATAAACAAAGTACCGCAAGGTATTTGTCGCTTGCTTTGATAGAGGTTTTTGTACTTACTTATTACATCATCAATTAGAATATCTTTTAATTCCAAACAGGGAATGGTTTGCCGCTTTGAATTATAAATCTCTTTATCATGTTGATAAACCACATGCAGGATTACATTGTCATAAGCTTTATCAGTTTCGTGATGGTGCAAAAACCAATCTGATGATTTTTTATGAATCTCTATGGTGCCAGCCCACTCAATTCCGTCTAACGTTATACGTGCATTGGTAAAATCCGGACCTGAATTTAGGTTATGCTCTCCATGCCTGATAATTTCTATACTTTTATTTAAAGTAGTATAGAGGTTTACCGGTTTAAGTAATTTGTATTTCCAAATAAAATGAAGTAAATCTTCAGTCATGGATTATAAATAAAAGAACTAAAATATTAATTCTTTCTTACTAAAACCAATTTGTATTCTTTTCTATAAAGCTAAAGAGCAATTTCTATCTCTTGCTCCTCCATCATTTTTCTCAGGTTAATAAGAGCATAGCGCATACGTCCTAAGGAAGTATTTAAGCTAACATCTGTTACTTCAGAAATCTCTTTAAAACTCATATCATAATAGGCACGCATAATAACCGTTTCTTTTTGCTCATAAGGAAGTTCTTCTATTAAAGAGCGGATAGTTTTTTTAATATGCATTTTTTCTTCGGAACTTCTATCTTCATCTTCAATCTTTAAAACAGAAAAAATATCAACTTCTTCGCCATCTTCGTTAACGATATTTGGCACCATTCGCATTTTTTTGTTCTTACGAAAATAATCTATTACCAAATTTCGCGCTATTCGCAATACCCATGCGCTAAATTTACCATCCTCGTAGTAATTTCCGGTTTTAAGCGATTGAATAACTTTTACAAAAGTATCCTGAAAGAAATCCTCGGTAAGGGTTCTGTTTTTTACTAAAAGGTAAATACAAGAATAAACTTTCCGTTTATGCCTTTCTATTAAAACTGCTAAGGCTTCTTCATTACCTTTTACATAAAGGTTAATTAAACGGTTATCATCTAAATGCAAAATAGACATAGGCTACGCTTTTTACTTGTTTATAATTAAGAGTAAAAAGTAAATTTTTGCCTATGCGATTTCCGTTTTTAATTAATTTAAGACAATGCAATTATACAAACAATATTTGAAGTGCAAAAAAAATTAACATTTAGACTATAGTTATGGCAATAAAAAAGCCACTTCAAAATAATGAAATGGCTTTTAATTAATCAAAGGCGTAGAACTTAACTTATCGCATCAAGGAGCTTTTTATAGGCCCGCTTATTTTCATTAGCTTCCTTTAAGAAATATTGTTTGGCTAATTGGTTATTTCTAAGCTTTTGAGTAAAAGACACTTTTTCTACCCTTATATCTTTACTAAATAATTGTCCGCATTGATGCTCTTTTGCAAAACCAGTAAAATCACCAATATTTTCTGAAATAATTACCTGCAAACCACAAGCTAAATATTCAGCGAATTTTACCGGAGAGGCGACCTGATTAGTTATGCTTTGTTCACGAATTAATAACCCATAATCGGCCATAATTAATAGTTGATTAACCTCTTCCGGTTTTACCCATTTTGCAGTAATTCTATTGGAATACGTTTTAAATATTTTTGATTCTTTGGGAATTTCATTAGACAAGAAAATAAGCTTTACATCATTATGAGCGGAAAACATATCATAAAGAAACTCATCCACTAAATTAAAAGATTGCCAACCCGCAGAAGAGCCTGAGTAAACAAGAATCACATCGTCTTTTGTGTACCCATTTTTTTTTCTTTCAGAAAGCCATTCAGCCTCGCTTATAAACTCCTTATAAAAAAAATTACTCAATGTGCATGGAATTACAGCGAAATTTACTGGCACGTAATTATATTTTAATTTCCACCATTCTACTAATTTATTGGATACCGCTAATTGAGCATTACTTTTAGTAAGCGCAGTATGCTCTATTCGCTCTATATTTTTTTTTATGATATTTTCTTCAACCACATCATATTCAGTAAGCTCAGCCTGATAAGCACCACGCGCATCAAATAAAACAGATTTAACGAGTTTCATTTTCTTAAGAGAAGTAGCCATATTAGCAGCAAATGCCCCTCTTGCCCAAACTTTTCTATCTCCCGAAAAAAGACAAACTAAAAAAAGAGTAATGGTATTTAGTTTCCAAAATCTTACTTTAGGAAACATTGGTAACACAACTGAGTTTGGATAATTCGATGAAATATTTTTTTTTTGAGACATATAGCTTCTTATAGAAACAAAAGCGACAAGCTTAACAGGTATATCAAATTCCTTTTGTAAAAAACTACACACATCTACAACTTGGCTTTTGTAAATTCCACTATAATTATCATTATAGGTTAAGAAAATCATTTACAGAAGGGATTTTCTTTTTTGAGCAATTAAAAGATACCCATTCCTAAAGTCTTTTGATTTAGTTGGGTAGGGAGTTTTATCATACCTGCTAATTTTACGATTGTCGAAAAACTGTTCGTGGGTTTTAATAATAAAAAAATCAGAGCAATATTTTTCAATTCTTTCTGGGGAGTAGCTGATATAATTTCTATCCGAATACAATAAATCACCCAATTTTAAGGCATGCGGATATTGAATGAATAAATAACCATCTTCATCAAGAAGGTCATAGCATTTTTTAAAAAATAATTTTATTTTACTTACAGGGACATACTCTAATGTGCTTATTGAATAGATCAATGTGTATTTTTGTGTAAACTCTTGCAATAAAAAATTCTCACAATAAAAACTCCCATAAGGTAATACCTGCTTTGCTTTTTCAATCATAGCTTGGCTCACATCTATCCCCGAAATCTTATATCTATCACTTAAAAGTTTTAAATATACCCCCGGACCACATCCAAAATCAAGCACATTGTTAGCCGGAGGAATATTTGCAGTTATAAAATCTATAAATCTTAACTTCAAAACATCGATTGCTTTTTGCACATCAGCCTTGTGAGAAAACCCCGCATTTTCTTGCTCCGTTTTATTCTTGTTGTAGGAAAATACTTTCCATTGCCTGGCGCTTAATTGAAGCTTATGATCTAGCTTTAACCATATAAGAGCATTATTTAATAAAATATTATTAGAGAGGACTAAATATATGTTTGAAAAAATACTGCTCAGCAATTTGAAAATTCTATTTAAACCAAAGCATCCAATATTCGCTCCGTTGCATGACCATCCCAAAGTTCGGGGATTATTCCCTTTTTATAAGCGCCGTTTTCTATTTGCTCAATCAGTTTGTTAATTTCTTCCACATCAAATTTAACCAAGGTATTAGTGCCTTCGGTACAAGTAATAGGTCTTTCTGTATTATTCCTAAGAGTTAAACAAGGCACTTTTAGAAAAGTAGATTCTTCCTGTATACCGCCACTATCTGTAATAATAAACTTGCTATGTTTTATTAGTTTTTGAAAAGCAAAATAATCAAGGGGTGGGGTTATAATAAGATCTTTGTTTTGAATTAATTCATCGTATAAATTAAATTTCTTTAAATTATTTATTGTCCTAGGGTGAATAGGAAAAACAGCTTTATATTTTTTAGTAATACTCTTTAATAATTCAATCAGTTTCTTTAAGCCATCCTCAAAATCAACGGTTGCAGGACGATGAATAGTGGTAAGGGCAAATTTTCCGGCAACGATGTCAAGTCTTTCAAGTACATCCGCTTCTTCAATTTTATTTGAAAAAGCGACTAATGTGTCAATCATGGTATTACCTACAAATTTTATTTTCTCATTCAGGACTCCTTCTTTTCTAAGATTTTCTATTCCACTTGGTTCGGTTACAAAATACAAATCACATATCTTATCTGTAAGTACGCGATTATGTTCCTCGGGCATTGTATTATCAAAACTACGCAGCCCACTTTCAATATGCGCTAATTTTATATTGAGTTTATTAGCGGTAAGCGCGCCCGCAAGCGTAGAATTTACATCACCAACTACAATAATTAAATCAGGCTTAAATTTCCCTGTAATCAATTCTTCCAGCTTTATCATTATATCGGCAATCTGAAAGTTGGGAGAGCCTACCCCCACATTTAAAAAGTAATCCGGCACTAAATTAAACTGCTGAAAAAAGACATCAGCCATTGCCGTGTCATAATGCTGCCCTGTATGTACAATTTTAAGATTTATATTGGGATACTTTAAAACTACGTTCTTAAACCTTGTAACTTTTATAAAATTAGGACGTGTACCTATAATAATTAAAATATTCTTTTGCATATACACTGATTTAAAATTAGGTAATCATTTTTTTGAAATCAGTATTTACCCGATACTTAGATAAAATCTTTTTAAGAAAAACATCTAAACAATTCAGGTTATGTGGATTCAACATTTTTGGATGTGATATAAAGTGGAGTAATTCCTTTTTTTCAAATTTTTTAATATAATCTATAATATTTATTAATGTCAGTAATTCAATAGATGCCATTTCAGACCCCATCGTCGTAGCTTCTTTAACAGCGGCTGAATTTGTACTTAACCCATCTCCATAATTCATAATTCCCCTTCTATATAAAATTTTAATAAAAAGTCTATTTAAAATCCTTGTCATCAAATTTCGTTTAATATTTGATATAGGAATTTCAACAAATCTTCCATTAAGTTCTTCAATTAAAATATCCGAATTGAATCTGTATATATTTTTATCGGGAGCTTTTAAAAAATTAAAATTTTGATACTTAGAGGCGCAGGCATATCCCTTTAAAACACTAAAATCATACAAAATATTATACTGTTCAAAAAAAGATTTAAAGCTATCAAAGGGCTGTATACACCAACCTCCGGCACGATACCCCCATTCTGACTGCGCGCCGATAATTTCTTCCAACAGTTTTATAGAATTAGAAAAAACCGATATTTTTTCTTGTTCTGAAATATTAGCAAAACTATATTTTTCAATATTACTTAAATCCCATTGATTAATTTCAGGTATATATTGGGCATCTAACCAATGCGTGTGCAAGTGGGGAAAAACATAATGTCCTGATTTTTTGATTTCCTTTATTTGGGCTTCAATTTTTTTGAAATCAATTTGGCAATTTTCATTTTTATTATTTTTAAGCGTAATTAAATATGTAGTATCAACAAAAAAAATCGCTCCGGTTAACGCGTGTTCTTTTAATATTTCTAAAATTTTCCGAGTAGGAATAATAATACAATTCTCTACCGAGCCTGAACGTGTACCTAAGAATAGTTCATAATCAAATGTGAGTAATAAATTTTTGTTATAAACCATATAATTTTTTATTTTCCTGATCAATAATATCTAATAGTTGTTCCTTACCTCTTATTTTTATTTTCAAACGCAACAAAGCATCATAAAGATTGCACTTGCTTTTATTTAAATCTTTTTTCCATAAAAAACCTTTTTCAAGTTCCGCTCCAAAACGTTTTTTAAACTGTTGAATACCTTCTAACTTAGTTCCGGTAACATCACTTAATCGTGCCCCAACAAAATCATATCGTTTAACGCCTTTTTGCTTAAGAAATTTTATTGTCTCCCAATGCAAATAATTAATCGCCCCAGTTACTTCAATTTTATCTGCTGAAGCGCCATACAAATAAAAGGACGAAAATGGTGTATAGGGCATAAACAAACCTCCCTGTGGTATGTCATTATAATAAGCTACACCACAAACAATATTTTTTGGGACATAATCATAGAAATCTTCAAAATATGAGATATCCTGACAAGCCATACCTGAACGCTTCATCGTTTGATTATACATCAAATAAAAATCATCAATAGATTCCTTCCCATATTTTATAATTACATTGTTTTTTTTCGCGTTTTTAATTACGTTTCGATGCTTTGTATGAAGATTATCAAATAATTCATCTTCCGTAAATTTTTCAAGATTTATAAAATATGTACCAAAAGAAGATGAAATGGAATGAAGCGGAGGACTACTAAATATAGCGAAATTTTCAGGTTGTGTAATTCGATCGGCTATTTTTTCTTTCAGTATAAATGCTACCCATTTATTCAAAAAAGTATACTCCTGAGCTTCACTTAGGCGTATACCATTTTTTGTAAGCGGAGGATAAGTTGGTTGAATTAGTTTTAATAATTTACTGAACCATACTTTGCAAGCAATGCTGTTTCCATATTCATCAGCAAAAAATAAAACGTCTTTATTTTCCGAATCTTTTATAAAAGATACGTATTCTTTTAAATAAAAGTATGGATAAAGATGAATATTTTCAATTCTATCTACATCAATAAGTTCCACTAATCTGTCATAAAAAACAATCGTTATTAAAAGAGATGAGGCGTACTGTCAAATATGGAATATTTTAATCTTTCTCAATATTTTTTAAAAACTTAGCCGGATTACCCGCCACAATCGCTCGCTTGTCTACCTTTTTTATAACTACCGCTCCCATTCCAACTACAGAATCATCTTCAACCTTTCCCTTATTAATAATCAGTGCGCCGGGGGCAATCCAAACATTTTTACCAATTTCAGCGCTACCTCCAATCATGGCATGAGCTATAATAAGAGAGTTTTCCTGAATAACAACACCGTGAGCTATATGCACTAAGTTATCTATTTTCACGTTTTCATGAATAATTGTAGAACCTAAAACAGCTCTGTCTATACATGTATTATTACCAATTTCTACTTTATCGTATATCAGAACATTACCTATATGGGGCAACACTTCATAATTTCCATTTTCATCTTTCTCATAGCCAAAGCCTACTCCACCTATTGTATTATTATTTCCAATTTTAACATTGGTTCCCACTACTGTTTTAGCAAGTATCGTATTATTATACCCTATGTATGTATTATTACCTATTACACAGTTTTTTTCTATAACTGTAAAATCGCCTATAAAAACATTTTCCCCAATGCTTACCGATGGGTGAACAACCGCTTTTGAAGATATGATAGGGAGTGGGACTTCAGGCGCAAAATAATTCCTCAACACTTGTGAGAAAAAAGATCGGGGGTTCTTTACTATAATGTAATTACAGTTTAGATTTATATAATTTGTTTTCTTTATTTCTTGCGAGCAAATAATTGTTCCCGCGGTACACAATCCGAGAGAATCTATATTTTTATCGCTGCACCAGTATAACACATCATCCCTTTGATTAGCGGCATCCAATTGGATTATATCATTTATTATAATCTTATCATTTCCAATAAAATCAATAACATCGGAATGTTCCCGTATTTTTTTTAAATATACCATTAGTTTAAATAATCCATCTGATAATATCAAAACATTCCGCGTATTTTGCCGCTACTTGTTCTCCACGTACACGAGCCAGTGAAGTTACAAACTCCGCGTTTGCATAGCTTCTATGAGCTTGGGATTTATACTGATTTAAGGCTTCAATTTTTTTACCAAGGTGTCTTTCATCTAACACAAAAAAACTAGAGGTGTTAAAGGTTAAGTTATTCCATGGCATTTCATAACAAAAAATAGTGGAAAATTTAAAAGCCCTAAGACCTTCCTGGGATATTGTATAATGGTCCTGATGTATATCGTTTGCCGAAGGCATAAAAACAATATCCGGTTGTATTTCTTTCCTAAGTGTAATTAAGTTATCTAAAATTTCCTGCCTTCTGAAATTAAAAGTCCTAACCTCATAATCAAACAAAATTAAATTAGCGGGCTTAATCCCTAATTTTTCGGTAGCCGCTTTTACTTCCGTTATCAGAATATCAGGAGGAAAAGATTTTAATACAGATTGCTCGCACGCGGAAAAAGCGGCGCAATAAACCTCATTATTATCTTCCAACAACCTTGCCATTGTTCCTCCACAACCAAACTCACCATCATCCGTGTGTGGCGCAAGAATTAATATTGTCTTGTTTTTTATATATGAATTCATGGCTTCATGTTTAAATTAAACATATTTTATTTTTTTCTTTATAAATTATAAATAGCCCCATTAGTTTTAAATATCCTGATTAATTTCCAATCGCTTTTTCATATAAAACAACTAACTGTTCTATTATATTGTTTTCACCAAATTTATCAGCGCAATTTTTACTTATTTCTTCTTGATTATACATGTCATAATCTTGAATTATTTTTTCCATGCTATAAGAAAAGTCATCAACATTCCAGCTATTTACCAAGATGCCATTGGCTTTTGTAACTATATCTTCAGGTCCCTTCGAATTAGTAGAAACCACGGGTTTTCCAGCGGCCAAGGCTTCTATTAAAACAACACCAAATGTTTCATATTTACTTGCCAGTAAAAAAACATGACAATTATCAAGATTAGACTTAACTTGCTCTCTACTTATATTACCTAAAAAAGATACTTTATCATCAATCTTTAAATCTTCGCAAAGTTTTACTAATTCTTCTTTTAAATTTTGACAATGCGATCCAATAGCTCCCCCTCCTATTATAAGCTTTGAATTTTCATGGTTTTTAGAGAAAACATGAAACGACTCGATTAGCAGCTTGTGGTTTTTTCTTTCGTGAATAAACGAATTCGTAAAAAAGATAATGGGTTCACTATCGTTTATTTTCTTTTTTAAGTTCTTATAAAAAAATAAATCAGCTACCATGTTATATATTACTATAAATCTATCAGATGGTATGTCTAATTTTTTTGACAATTCATTTTTAAATGTACTACTAACGACAATATTTTTATATGAATTGTAAAATACTTTCTTGGCACAGGAAATATCAACTTTATCAATAATAGTACCCGAAACGTAATTTGTTAAATGCTCTGTTATTACATACGGTATGCCTGTTTTTTTACTGATATACATAGCTACTATACCTCCCCAAAAGACTGAATGGGCGTGCAATATATTTGGTTTTCCATACTTATCAACATACTCCTTAAATTTGATGTAAGCATTTTTACAGAAAAGCCAATAATTTATCCTGGTTAATTTAGGGAAAACTCCCTTGTAATAATATTGATAAGTTACTAAACCATTATCTAAAAATTCTTGCTGAATTAGGGGTTCATTATAGGAAAACGGTTTAAATTCCACATTAAATATGCCAACCTGATGCCCCTTATTCATAAGCCCTCTAGCTTGTTCTTCAAAAAAAGTACCAAGCATTATATTTTTAGGGTTCTTATACCAGGAAGGGATTACTAGTATATGCATAGTTTCAGTGAAGCGTAAATATTTTAAGAACTAAGAAACTGATTATTTTTGAGCCGATATTAAACAATACTAGTTCTTAATTTGCTTTTCAGTTTTATAAAAAATCCTACCGCGTACGAAAAATAAATTCTCATTTCTTCCGTCATACTTAAATCGTTTTTATTGCTTTTCTTTAAATAGGTTTTGAGTATTTTTTTAATCTCGGAAATATTTTTAAAAACGGATTCTTCTTTTATTACACGATAAGTCTCTTCAAGTAATGAGTACTCCGTTTCTTTTTTATACTTATTGTTTAAAAACAAATTAACTTCTGTCAACATCTCAAAATGAGATCGCAGGTTTATCAATGTTGCGTTTTTTTTAATTTTACCAATGGCTCCATTGTCATGAACCCTATACACGCTTACTATTTCATTGAAATACCTTACCTTACCCATATCACATATCATTAAAAATAAAGGCATATCACCTACATAAAAATTTAAAAATGAAGGTGGAAATGCTTTAATATTATTTCTAAACAACCATGTGCTGGTATGGGGGGCAATCCTTGATGCGATATCTTTATACGTTAAAGTAATTGGGAATTTAGTCTTAAGCCATAGTTCTTTTGTCTCAGTATAATTATATTTTAATATCCCATCGTTTAAAAACATGGTATTAGCCGTTACGGCAGAATAATCAGGATTTGCTTCTAAAAAATCAACGTGCTTTTGCAGCTTTAAGGGATCAGTCCAGTAGTCATCTCCTTCAAAATAAGCAATGTATTTAGCCTTTGGACTAGTTATCAGATCAATCCAATTTCTTGCCGCACCAACATTTTGTTCTTGTAATATTAGCCTAATTAATTTTGGATATTTTTTTTGGTAATCTAATAAAATCTCTCTCGTTCCATCTATTGAGTAATCATCTGCAATAATAATTTCCCAATCAAAATTTGTTTGTTGTTCAAGTATACTATCTATAGCCTGGTTAATATATTTAACATGATTATACGTAATCAAACAAACAGAAAGCAATAAATCGGTCATTTTAATTTTATTTCCCCTTCTCGCACATTAAGAATATACTGCTGCACAAGTCAGGATACTGTTGTCCTAGTTGATAGCATCCTTCCAGGTATTCAGGAGAAATAATATCAGTACCTAATAGTTTATCCCACTGGAAATTTGCCAATGCTTTAAAGAAAATACCCGAACGATAAACTACGTTTAATCCTGCCGCTTTTGCATCTCTTTCCAATGTATCTAAACTATAGGTAATGCGATGCCCATGCTCTGCTTCGGCAGGAGTAACAGCAGCATTATGACTAATCAACCCCATCTTTACCGCTATTTGACGAGAGGGTGCATTAGCATTGGGGCATACCAAGAAAAAGCGACCTGTATCGCTTAACCACTCGTCATTAATTCTTTTTAAAAGAGCTACCGGATTATCAATATGTTCTAATACATGGGTAAGAATAATGTTATCGTATTTTTTTGGAAGCGTTACTGTTTCAAAAAGAGAATTGATGTAGATAATTTTATTTCCCAATTCAGCTTTAGCTAGTTGTATAGCTTCATCAGATGCTTCAACGCAAGTAATATCATTGAAATATGGAATAAATCTTTTAGTAAAATCTCCTTTAAAACTACCCAGTTCTAATAAATTACCTTCTCTGAAAAAAGGAATAAAAGACTTTAGCATAAAGGGATGCATTACATCAAAGTCAAAACCATAGGCGTATTTGTGATCTTTAGTATCTTTTAATTCTGCATTGTAGTTTCTTTGTGTATTCATAATTATTTTGTTTGAAGTTGCATAATTAGTGAATCTTCTTTTGTTCCAATTTCTATAAAATTAAACTTTTTATAGAAACTAATGGCAGGTTTATTTCCAATATTAACTTCTAAGTTTATTTTCTTATAGTTTTTTTGCTTTGCAAATTCGATACACTTTTTTAATAGTTCAGAAGCAATTCCTAATCCCATTTGTTCTTTTAATACACTTACACTTGTAATATAGGCGGTTTGGTTTTCTGCATTATTAAAATAAGTTGCTATTAACCCAATCAATTTATCCCCTTTCCATGCTTCAAACGTGATAGCGTTGTCTGCTATTTTTTTTGAATAATCGTTAATATTAACTCTTTTACTTAATAACGGTATAAAGTCATTATCGCACTGAGTTAAATGCAACTCGACTTCCTTATGGTCAGCGGTTTTAATTTTATATTCAATCAGGCTTTTATCCAAGTTTAATAAAGCAAAAAATCGTTTAATCTTCCAATAATGCTAAGCCAAAGCCATAGCGCCCAAATTCGTTACCATTATAAAGCATATAAACTTTGTTCTCAACTTCAAAAACATGCGGATAACATAACATATCTGAATCCCAATCATTTTCTGAAACATGAAGCCCAACATTAGTATCGTCTCTTTTCCAGTTTACTAAATCTTCAGAGAAGGCATATCCAATTCTATAACCCCTTTCTTTATTTTTTCTAAACCCAATAGCTTCTCTGTAACAAAAAAACATGTGATACTTATTCTGATGATAAATTATGGTAGGCAATGCTTGACATTCGTCCTTATTAAGTTTATCACTAATGATTTGTTTGCCATCTCTTTTCCAAGAAACCCCATCTGAGGAAATAGCATGCCCTATTTTATAAACACGCGCAGATTCTTCTTCAGGGTTATCTATCCATCTTGTACCATATATATACCACATGTGGTATGTGTTTCCATAAATACGGACAAAAGAATCACCTACTAAAAAGGGTTCATTCAGTGATGATGATAAAATGGGGCCATCACCCACCTTTTTAAAGGTTAACCCATTATCATTACTAATCGCAAGTCCGGTAGAGGTTTCTACCGATACGGATACTCTTCTACTCCAACCGCAAGTATATGCTAATATTCTTTCTTTATCTCTAACTACGTTTATAGGAAATATTCCATGCTCATCAAAACAACCCAAGTTGCCTAATTCAATAACAGTCTCTTTAGAAGAATTAATAATTTTATGTAAACCTTTATCCATATCAATAAAGGCTATATGGCTTAGAAACTTCCCATTCTTAGGGTCTTTCTTTCTGGTAGAAAAGTAAATTCGCACAAAGTCATCAAACACCAATGTTTGTGGAGATTGTGCATATTCAAAACAATCATTTAGTAAAGTATGTTTGGTAGGGTCAAATATCTTGCCCAGCTTTTTCCATTTCATATTAATTCTCCTTCCAGTTGAGCTAAACCAAAGCCGTGTTTACCAACCTGATTACCGAGGTAAAACATGTAAATTTTATTGTCAAGTTCAAACACATGCGGGTAACTTATCATTTCAGAATCCCAGCCTTCTTCAGATACATCTATACCGGCTTTTGTATCATCTCTATGCCAGGTAACTAAATCATCAGAAACTGCATAACCAATTCTATAGCCTTTTTCTTTTCCTCTAAAATCTAAACCATATCGGTAACAAAAGAACATGTGGTACTTGTTATTATGAAAGAAAACATCAGGGCTTGCCTGTGCTTCATTTTCTTCAAGTTTACTTTCAATAAGGTCTTTATCTGCTTTTTTCCAATTTATGCCATCATCAGAAGTAGCCATCCTTATTTTATAAACAGGTTCGGGCTTACCATTATTTTCTATCCATTTTCTTCCGGCAATGTAAAACAAATACCACCTATTATTAAACCTTCTGATTTTTGGACCACTTAAAACAAAGGGTTCATTAATACTATAAGATAATATCGGACCACTACCCATCTTAGTAAAAGTTTGTCCATCATCTTTACTTGTGGCAAGCCCAATAGCCACATTAAAGGGTACAGACTCGCATCTTGTCCAACCCCCATAATAAGCAAGTATATCTTTCCCGTTTCTAATAACCGATGTTGGATAAGTTCCAAATTCATCAAAAGTTCCTCTTTGACCTAAAGTTAATATTGGTGTTTTAGAAATGTTAAGTATTTCAAATAAATTACTTCTGTTTAAATCCACATAAGCAGAGTAACTTACATATTGCCCGTTTTTATCTGGTAACGGTCTGCAAGCAAAATAAACTCTGACAAATTTATCGAAAACCAATACAGAAGGGGCTTGCGCAAACTCTTTTAACCAGTCTCTATCTTTAACCTCAAGTGGATTAAAAACCCTACCCAACTTCTTCCATGTAAACATTTTAACTAAATCCGTTTGCTATAATAGCGTGTAACAATTATCTAAATAGTTTTTAATTTCCTCTCTTGTATTAAACATCATTACATCTATTATTGATAAGAATGGAACAAAATCATTATGGAATTGTTTGTAGGTTACTTCAGTAGTTTTAAGAAATTGCAAATTAATGCCTTCTTTTTTAAATTCATCTTTATTATATAACTCAACTCCTCCAATAGGGTTTATATATATAGCTGCATGTTTTGCTTTGCATATAGCAATTACCTTTTTCTCTGCCTTTAAATCATGGTTAATGGATATTTGGGATGATACAGGAAATAAAGTTTTTATGCTAAGATATTCTTTCAGAACGGTTAATGAGTTAAAAATGAACTTAAATAAATTGGTTTCTTCGAACAGAATAATTTTTTCAATAACGGGATAAGCAAACTCAAAACTTGGCGCTTTTCTGTATGATTCGGTTATTCGGTTAAGTATTTTTTTCCTTTCCGTAACCCAATCATCAGCCAGGTATCTGTCTTTAATATCCAGGTAATCAGAATCCTTTTTTAACGGAAAAGTAATGTATGCATCTTTGCCATTCACTAAAATTCTGTTTCGGTTAATCCAACCCTTTTTTGTGTACTGAATATTATCATACACAACAAACTCATCTACCGCATTCATTAATTGGAAATACCCAATGTAAGGAAAAAGATAAGGTTGCATGATAGCAAGTTTCATCTACACAATAGCTGTTACTATTTTACAAACTTTGGTAATAATTTCTTCTTCTATTTCAAAATACAAAGGTAAGCAAAGTACCCGTTTGGCTATATCTTCTGAAACAGGACAAGCGTTGGTTTCTGATAAATAAGGGAGTTTGTTTAAGGACGGAAAAAAATAACGGCGGGTATTTATCTCGTTTTTAAAGAGTGTTTCTTTTACCTTTAATAACACTTTCTCGCTCTCAAAAACAACTGGATAATAGGCATAATTGTATTGTGTGTCGGCAGGTATTTGCGGACGACTAATATTGGCAGCGGATAAAAGCGAGGTGTATAACTCGCTTGACTTTTTTCTGGATGCCATCAATTTATCCAGCATGGGTAAATTGCATAAACCCATAGCGGCATGAAATTCGGAGTTTTTCCCGTTAATACCCATCGTGTAATAATCATCTCCCAAATGCCCGAAAGAATGATAAAGGGTAAGGGTTTTAAAAACTGCTTCATCTTTTGCAGTAATAGAGCCACCTTCAACCGTATGAAACAGTTTGGTGGCATGAAAACTACAGGTACTTACATCACCATAAGATAAAATACTGTTGCTCTTATAGGTTACCCCAAAGGCATGCGCGGCATCGTAAATAACTTTTAAGTTATGCTTTTTTGCAATAGCCTCTATCTTTTCTACATCGCAGGGAATGCCATATACATGGGTAGCCAATATGGCGGTGGTAGATGGAGTAATTAAACTTTCCAGTTTATCGGCATCTATGCAAAAAGTGTTAGGGTTTATATCGCAAAAAACAGGTTTGCAGTTTTCCCATAAAATGGTAGTAGTAGTTGCTACATAAGAAAAAGGAGTGGTAATAACTTCTCCGCTAATGTTTAGGGCTTTGATGGCCAACTGAATAGCAATGGTTCCGTTTGAAACATACAGCAGGTTATTCAGATTTAATTTATGGCAAATGTCTTTCTCTAGTTTTTGCACCAAAGGACCTCTGTTGGTTAAATGATGGTTTTGCCAAATACTCTCAATAGTTTTTAGGTAAGTCTGTAAATCGGGTAAATAAGATTTGGTTACGTTTATCATTTAATATTAGGTGTAATTTTTGACATTTTTCTATTCAATTTCGAAGATTAAGCTACTCCCCTTATTTTTTTATAGAGTTTACTTTGCTGTATGCTTTTAATAGCTTGAATAAGTTTTGAATTTTTGTAAAATTCAATCTCCCCTCTCATCTGTAGTAACTCTATGTAATCATCATATACCAATACGGGAAATATCTTTTTTAAAATATCCTTACTTTCAATCTCTTTAATATTGCTTTTTTTTATATCCGAGCTGATTCCGTCTAAATTAAAATAACTGATTACTTTGTTAATATGCTTGTAACTGCATGTATTCTTTTTTAAAGCAATCATCATAAACTCCCAATCCGATAAAATTTTATAGTTTTCGCTATAGTATCCATACTTTTTAAAAAGAGAAGTTCTTATAAAAGTAACCGGATGACCAATACCTGAAAAGAGTAAAATAGAAAAATTGAGCTTATCGGGGTTTTTCCAAACTCCTTTTGGTGTTTGCATATCTCCATACACAATATCCTTATCAGAAAAATTTCCCACAACTTCTTCTATAATATTCTTATTAATCAACCAATCGCCGGAGTTCAAAAACAAACAATATTCACCTTTAGCTTGTTTAATTCCTTTATTCATGGCATTGTAAATACCGGTATCTTTCTCACTTACCCAATAAGTTAATTTATGACTATACTTTTCAATTATCTCTTTGCTTCCATCTGTGCTACCACCATCAATGATTATATATTCATAATCATTGAAAGTTTGATTAATTACACTTTGAATGGTTTTATGTAAACCGGTAGAATCATTGTAATTTATAGTTATTATAGTTAGTTTCAATTTATTATATATGTTTCTTGAATGATTAAATGATAGGGATTGTATCTGCCGCGAAGAGTATCGCGTCTACCTGATTTTTTTATAGAGGTTACTTTGTTGTATTTTTTTCATTAATTGTATAAGCCTTGAATCTCTATAAAATTGCAGCTCTTTTTTTTCTTCTACTACTTCCATATAATCTTCTTCCCTCATGGGATATATCGATTTTAATATTTTTTCTCTTTGATTTTTCAATTCATTTTTAAACTTAGGGTTGGAACTTATACCCGTTTCATCATATTTACAAATTGTTTCATTAATATATTTATAAGAGCAATTTGATATGATTATGGTTTTAAAAAAAAATTCCCAATCAGCAACAATAGTCAATGATTCATTGTAAAACCCATACTTATGAAATAATTTCGTCTTAATAAAAACAGCTTGATGACAAATAGTTCCATACAAAAGATCGGAAAATGTAATTTTTTCATTATAGGTTATTATTCCTCTATCGGTCATTACATTACCATATAGATAGTCTTTATTATCCGTTTTTTCCATAAAGGAACCTAAAACTTTTTCATCTATCAGCCAATCACCTGAATTCAAAAAAAAGCAATAATCCCCTTTAGCTTGTTTAATCCCTTTATTCATGGCATTATAAATGCCCGCATCTTCTTCACTTACCCAATAAGTTAATCTGTCGGTATATCCTTCAATTAATTTTTTACTTCCATCATTACTGCCTCCATCAATTATAATGTATTCATAATTGGTAAATTTTTGATTTATTACACTTTCAATAGTTTTGTGTAGCCCATCAACATTATTATAATTTACAGTTATAATGCTCAACTTCATTTTTCCTGAAAGATAATTTACTTTTTTTAAATTATTTTTGTGCAAATATCAAGTAAGTCGACTCCAAATTTAATTACATTCGCTTTGTAATCTATCGGATGAGGCACGGTTGGTTTTTCGTAATTTTTCTCTATAATTTCAGCTAATTGTACACTGTTGTTAGGCGAAAAAAACTCCATATTACCATTATTCTGCTCTCGGTGAACGGGAATATCAGACGCGATAATAAATTTATTTAACGCCTTTGAATCTTCTACTACGGTACTCCACCCTTCAAATAATGATGGCTGAATGATAGCAACCGCATGTTGCATTAACAGCAATTGTTCCGCCCTATCTATAAAGCCTAAGAAAAGTATTTCCTTATCTAAATTATAATCTCTAACTGTTTTTTTAAGTTCCGTAGTATAAGCGGGATTTCTATGATCATCTTCCTTGCCGGTAAAAACAACCGTTAATGATAAGTTTCTGTCTTTGATATATTTTATAGCTTCAATAACAACCCTATGGTTCTTGTGCGCCCAAAATTGATTTGGACACATATAATATCTATCCGGGATATTATATTTTTCTTTTATCGTTTTTAAATTAAGGTGGGTAAATGAAGGAAGTGTTACGGCAAAATTAAGTACAAACAATTGAGTAGATGAATTCGGATAAAGTTGTTTGAAGTGATTTACAGCATCATTTGAACTAAAAAGAATTGGGTCGGATTTCGCGGCCCATACATTAAAGGTATTATTTCTTCGTTGTATTTCTTCTTCCGAAAAAAAAACAGGCAAATAGACATGTTGAAAATCAGGAATCCAACGGAGTTTATTTTTCGCGCTTAAAAGTACCGCGTTATCGGTATTAGCGGGAAATAATAAATCAACAGGGGGGATTTTCTTAACAAATAAATCTTTGTTTATCAGTATTTTTTTGGTCAGTTTTCTCCATATAAAATTCAATACACGCTCATGAAAGTAGTATTTTAAGTTATAATCTTTTTCATCGATAACGTATGATTCTATATATGGATATTCTGTTTCAGAGACAAGCAAATAATCTTCTTTTTTAAACGTAATCAGGCATATTTCAGGTTTATTTTTGTCATCTAAAGTTTTAAGCGCGTAAATTAAATTTAGAATATAATATGTTCCACCTATCCAGTTTTCATCATAAGAAAAGAGTAAGCCTATTTTAATTCTTTTAGCCATTCGCTATATTTTTCTAACCCAAATTCTAAAGAACAGGCAGGGCTAAAACCAAGTCGCTTAATTTTTGAAATGTCGGCTCTCCAGTTTTTAGGATCCCCTTCTTTTTCATGCCCATTAAACAATATTTTTTTTTCTAAATCCAAACACTTAAAAAAAACAGCAGTAGCTTCTTCAATAGTTGTTTCTACCCCTGAAGCTATGTTAAGTGTTTCTCCTTTAAATTCAGCTTTTTGTATGACGCACTCAACCGCCTTAATTAAATCAAAAATAAATATAAAATCCCTGCTTTCTTTCCCTGTGCCATATAAAGATATTGTTTTGTGCGATAAAGTTTTTTGGTAAGTATCCCAAAATAATTGTTTTTTCAACCTTGGTCCGTACGCTGAAAATATGCGTAAGCTACAAGTATTTAACCCGAAAAAATTATGATATTCCTTTAGTAAATATTCGCTTTGTAATTTATGAAAACCATAAGGAGAAAGCGGATTTGTTTCCGCGTTTTCTGAAATTGGTAAGGTTTTAGGATTACCATAAACGGCTGCACTCGAAAAATTAATGAACTTACACGCGGTGTTATACGTACGTATAGCTACTAATAATTTATGTACATTTAATACATTTAATTCAAAATCTACCGATGGGTTGTCAAAAGAGAATGCCACATTAGCGGAGCCTGATGCGTTTATACATATATCAAAAGAATGAGTTGAAAAGATAATATCAAAATTTGTGTTTTTTTTATCTAATACGATATGATTTCTTTTGGTTGATTGAATTACATCAGCGCTCCAAACTTCATTTCCCGCTTTTAAGAAAAAATCTACGCAGTGAGAGCCAATGAAACCTTCTGAGCCTATTATTAAAACCTTCATACTGATTTTGGTCTATCTATTTTCTTTATTATCCGCGCCGGATTTCCACCAACTACTGTCCAAGCAGGCACGTCTTTAGTTACAACACTGCCCGCGCCAATTACAGCACCTTCTCCAATAGTAACCCCTTTCAATATAGTAACATTAAATCCAATCCACACTTTTGATTCTATACAAATTGGTTTTGAGACCACTTTACTCCAATCTTTATTTACAATATTATTTCCATTATGTTGTATGTAATCATTATAACAGTTGGTATTATCATTCATTCTTTCCTCCCAATAAATACTATGTGAATTATGATCATATATGGTAATACCCCACGCCATTGTTACATCATCTCCTATAATTATATTATTTCGACAAATAAAGTGCACACCTCCAAGGTGTACATTATTTCCAATAATTATTTTGCCTTGTGAAGTCTCAAATGTAAATATCGCCTTTAATAAACATTTCTCTCCAATTTCGACATACTTTCTGTTTTCTTTTTGAGAACGGAAATCAAAAAAAGTACCTTGTAATAGAATAGAATTAGAGGGGTAAAACAGATATGAATTGTTTTCTATTTTATCCTTTTTTCTGTGTACTATTCTTCTAATAATATTTAGCATGATATTAAAGAGAAAAAATTAACCCGCATTAATTTATACTCTAGTTTTTTGTGTTATTTTTTTTATGATTAATCTTATTTCTATAAATAAATTTAAAATAATTGGTGGGCATAGGATTTTTACAGTTTTCTTAATCAAACTTGAAAAGTTGTATGAAGAAGATTCAGAAGGTATTGAATTATTTTTTAAAGTAAAATACTCCAGAAGTTGCGCATATAATTCTGCATTAACTTCTGTTTTTTCAGAAAGTTTGATTTTCTTCTGATATATGTTTTGATTTATATTTAAGGTACCACAGTTTTCTCCACTTCCATCAAACCCAATATTGCTTACAAGCGATTTAGTAGGAAATAATCCTAATCCATTTCTAATAAAAACAGAATAATACCACCTTATAGCCCAAGATTTTTGATTATCTAACATGGTCGCGTAATCATAATCTGATAAATTAAATCGTTTACGTATATGAATATTGTTTTGGATTATTTTCTTTTGAGAAGGGTTTCTATCAAATATATTCCATCTATCCGCCCAAGTAGCCCAGCCCCAAGAACTAGTAGCTAAAGGACATAAAAACGTATCTGTTTTATCTGTATTTAAATCAAATTGATACGCGTTTATGGAATAAATGTTGGAATGATTTTTATACATTTCCAATCCTTCGTTACAATATTCTAAAAAATGAGGGGATGTAATAAGGTCATCCTCTAAAACAATTATTTTACCATGTTTGTTTACAATATCTGTAACCCCATTTATTACATTTTCAGCAAGCCCAAAATTCTTTTCCCGTTCAATAATATAAACTTCTTTACACCATTTTTGGCTTTTTGCAATTTCACTAACTTTTCTATTTTTTTCTATGTTCTCAGCATCAGAATCTTTTTTAGCCCCATCTATAAAAATATATAAGATGGATTCTGAAGCCAAAACATTATTTTTTAAAGCAATTAAAGTTTGTTCGGTATGTTTAGGACGGTTGTAGGCAAAAAGTATAATAGGAGCAAACGACAACATTATTCTTTCAATTTATATGCTTAAAATTTCATCCATTCAGCGCGTTGCCATATAGTTCAACGAAATCATTATTAAATAATTCCTTTGAATTAGCCAAAACAAACTGAAGGTAATTATCTGTATTTGCAGGATATTGGCTTGAATGCAATAAATTTAAGATATGCGTTTTTTTATCCGCGATTTTCTCTAAATAAGCCTGATAGTAAAAGCTATATATTTTTTCCTTAGTAAAATTAACAACGGGTTTAGTTTGCCCTTTTATAATTGAGAAAAATTCTTCTTTATTATGACAAGTATGTACAAAATTAAAATTAGTATATATATTGTCGTGCAAAGCAACGGTAGGGATTTCAAAATAAGCCATCTCCATACCCACAGTACCCATAGCTGTAACAATTAAATCAGGTTTTAATTCGAGGATGTGAAGATTGGAAACGGTTTCATCTAAGATATGAAAATGGGTTGTATTAAAACTATGAACTAATTCAATAGTTTTCTCTTTACAACCTTCAATACCATTAGGGTGTATTTTAATAAAGACACTTGCATTTTCTAAAGCGATTAGCTCTTCCAACGTTTTTTTTAAAAATTGATATAAATCCGAAAATTGCAATACCCTGTATATATGAGGCGAGTCATAAAAATCATGAACATAAATAACAATATTGCGCTGCTTTTGAGAGAATAATTCTTTTATAGCAGGGTTTAAAGGTTTATCGGAAAACGCGGATTGTTTCATGTAACTGGTGGCCGCGTCTATTTTCCCTTCAAACCTTGAGGTAAAAATTTTCTTAGCTTCCTCCAATTGTTGCTGACTTAATACTTTATCAGGAGAAAATAAGGTGTGATTTATCTGGTGATACGGAAATTCTTTACTTATTTTTTGGATAATGTATGAATAGGAGCCAAGTGTATAAACTTCAATATTACTATTTAAACAAATACGTGCCGTGATACCGTGATGTATATAAGAGCTATAGGTATTTAATAACGCCTTGATATTATTTGATTTTATAAACAATTTAAAATTATAGTACAGGTTTAAAGCTATTTCTATAATCTTTATTACATCGGCATCAATTTTCTCTATTGTAGGTTTATGAAAATAACGGAGATAGGTATCATAAATCAAATCTCCAACTAAAACATCTTCAAATTTTATGAATAAAACAGCTTCAACAGATATTACATCTCTTGTTATCTCCTGTAATTTGGCTTTGATAAACGCCTGATCTTGGTATTTATCTTCCGCTTCAAAAACAACTGAGTTTCCAAATGCTCTGTATATTTTTTCGGATTTAGATTTAATTAAATACCTGCTAAGCTTACTTCTTATTTTTCCCCAGCCAATCCAAACAAACCAACTCGGATTATATAAAAACACTTGCAGATTATTTTTTTTGGCAAGTGCCTTGGCCGCCACGGCAAGTTTTACAGCGTATTCATAACCCTCTACCATTTGCACTAATAATACACCATTATCGCCTTTGGTATCAGATTTATAAAAGGATAGTTTTTCCAAAAATTGTTTTTGAACAGAATTTAATTTTTCATCTTTATAGTTAAGATAGAACGCTAAAGGTTTTGAATATAAAAACCTGAAAGGACCATATAAAGGGCGAAGTGTGTTTTGTATTTTTGTTTTCAATTTCATTATTGTTGCTGAAATAAATCAAAGCTTAAGGGCTGACCTTTTTTAATATCTACCAAAGCTGTTTTCCCTATCACTTCATCCCAGTATTTAGGCTCTATACCTATAGCCGGTCTTATTATTTTTAAATTATCCGCGCTAAATACTTCTCCTTTTTTTACATCTTTCGAAACATAAATAGAGCGTTTAAAAAATTTACTTTTTTCTTCAGCGGTCTGTATACCGTATTGTATTTTTCCTAAAGCCAAGAAAGCACGCTCGCTTTCTGTTACCAATGCTTTTAGTTCTTCAGGTTCTAAAGAAAAAGCGCTATCCACTCCCCCATCCGCTCTGCGCAAAGTAAAATGTTTTTCCAACACTCTTGCGCCTAAAGCCACTGCCGCTACTGATACACCCGTTCCCATGGTATGGTCTGATAAACCTATCATACACTGATACTTGTTCATCATATCGGGTATGGTTAGCAAATTGGTATATTCAGGGGTTGCAGGATAGGTACTGGTACATTTTAGCAGGATAATATCTTTGCAACCCGCTTTTTTTAACACCGCTACACTCTCTTCAATATCCTGCATAGTGCTTACTCCTGTAGATACAATAACAGGTTTACCCGTTGCGGCTACTTTTTTTAGTAGAGGATGATGTGTGTTTTCAAATGAAGCGATTTTATAAGCGGGTACATTAAATGATTCTAAAAAATCAACGGCTGTTTCATCAAACGGAGAGCTGAAGGCTTCCATACCTTTTTCTTTTGCACGGTCGAAAATAGGTTTGTGCCATTCCCAAGGGGTGTACGCCTGTTTGTATAAATCATATAATTCCTTTCCATCCCATAAAGAGTTTTTATCTTGTATGGTATATGCCCCTTCCATTGTTATGGTATCTGCCGTATAGGTTTGTAATTTCAGGGCGTGCGCCCCTGCCGCAGCCGCTGCATCTACCAAATCAAGCGCTCTTTGTAATGATTGGTTATGGTTGCCACTCATCTCGGCAATAACAAAGGGTTTGTGATTATTGCCAATGGTATAATTTCCTATTTTAATTGTATCCATTTTAGACAGCTAATTTTTTATACAACTTATAGCTTTTATGATTTTGCTCGGTTACTATTTCCTCGTTTTCAAAGCCGGCTTTTTTAAAGCTATTTAACGAGGCTTTATTTTCAAGTTTTATATAGGCAACAACTTGTTCTTTTTTATGTTTAGTCAGGTAATTAGTTGTTGCCTGCTTTAGCATTTCAGTTCCTAACGATTTGCCTCTGTAGTTTTTATCTACAGAAATACCGATAATGGTTTCTCCATTACTTTTATCAATTCTTATCTGCCCTGCAGGTTCTCCGTTTAAAAGAAACAGATAGAAAAAGCAAGTATCTGTATTTAATTTTTGACTAAACCATTTCTTATGATTTTCTATTGTAATAACTTCGTTAGAAAACGAATTTTTTCTTACTTCCTCGTCATTAGCCCAGTCAAAATACTTCATCACATCATCTTCATTCGCCATTCTAAAAACAAGCTGATTAAAAAAACAAGCGTGTATAAGCACATCATGGGTTTGCTTATTTATAACCACATGATTTTTTAAACGCGCTTCTTTTATAAACCCACTTTTTAATAACGCCGGGTATAACCATGGTCTTATATCATAAGCATAGGTATATATTTTATCAAAGCGCAAATGTTCTTTTGCCAAAGATTTCAAAATTCGCAGGTAATTACACCAGTCATTTATAAACTGCTGCTTATCCTTATTCCTTTTGGTCTCGGTTATAAATGATACTTCACCATTTTTACTTTCCCAATCTATATGCACCAAACCACCATAGCCAATTAAAATATCGTTTTCTAAAAAACTAAAAAGCAGTTGTCCGGGTTTTTCCTGTGTAAAAAGACCTGCTATCGTAGTAGCAAAATATCGTTCTTGCTCTTCTTTGGTAAGCGGTTGTTTCTGTCTTAAAATATCTATTTGCTCGTTTCGCCATTGCATTAGGACATACTTATCTTCATCCCTAAGGGGCACCAACTTGTAAATACCTTGTACAAACTCTTGTTGAGATAAGCAATTATAAACTCTCTGTGTTTTCTTCTCCATCAAAGATATTTTCTAAACACGGGTTTGGTTGGCATACCAACCAAATATTTTTCAAATCCTTGTTCTAAAGCTTCCTTATATACTTGTAAACTTTCATTGAGCGCTTCTGCAAAATAATCTACATCTTCAGTTGTATGACTATAACAAGGCACAAAAGCCCCCTGAAATAAAACCCCTCTTTTTATCATTTCCTGCAAAGCAAGTGTTCTGTATCCTGCGGAAATGGTTTTGTTTTTATCTTTAAACAAAAATACCGGCATCCAATTGCAAGGTATAATTTCTATGTATTCACTTAAATTATTTGTCGCTATTACTTCATTACACTTTTCAATAAAGTAATCGCCAATACTATGGTTGTGTTTAATTACCTCTTTACTTTCAAACTCATGTATGCCGGCAATGCCGGCAGCTAACGCGTGTGTTTCGCCGCCGTGGGTGGTAGAAATAAGAAACACTTTTTCCGCCCCGATATTTCTAATACCACCTAACTCCATTACTTCTTTAGTACCCGTAAGCGCGCAAAAAGAAAAACCATTGGCTATGCCCTTGCCCCATGTTGCCATATCGGGTTTGAGATTAAACTTAGTAATAGAGCCTGGCAGCGCGGTTTTAAACCCTGTTATCATTTCGTCTATTATAAACAGAGTACCCTGTTGATGACTAAGTTCGATAGCTTTTTCTAAAAACTCTTTTGCCGATGGACCAAACTGTCCTTTTCCTAAAGCGCTTCTTTCGGGTTCGGTTATAACGCAAGCGATTTGGTTGGGGTATTTTTCAAATAATTCTTTTAAGGAATCTATATCACATGATTTAAAAGTAACAGCCAGACTTTTTATATCATCAGGTACACCCAGATTAGCATCTGTTTTACCAATAAACCAATCATCATAACTATAAAAGGGATGGTCTGCCGGAAAGGCAACTAATTTTCTGCCTGTTTTAGCGCGCGCTAATTTTACGGCAGCTGTGGTAACAATAGAACCGTTTTTGGCAAACTTTACCATATCATGTTGGGGTACAAGTTTCAAAAAAGTTTCCGCCATTTCTTTTTCTATAACGGCAGGGCGCTGAAAATTAACGCCTTTATCTAATTCTTGTTTTACTTTTTCAAGTACAGGCTCGTAAGCATGTCCTAAGCCAACAGAGGTTAAACCCATAGAACAATCTAAATACTGATTGCCATCAATATCCCAAACATACGCCCCTTTGCCATAAGCTATAGCGGCAGGCGCCAGTTGCGGAAACTGGTCATCGCCTTTTGAATAAGTGTGCGCGCCACCCGGAATTAAATCATGAATTTGTTTTCTGTACTTATCAGACTCGGTAAAATTTGAAATATACCTAAGCTTACTTTTTTCTGTCGTTTTCATGCGTACTTATTTTGTATAACCTTCATTTCGTTTAACGGTTGAATTTATTTCGAATATGTTAGGATTGTTTTTAAGATAAACCACATAATCCATCCAAGACTTATTATCGCCAACAACTTCTATTAAATGTTTAATCAAATCAAAATCCACTTGTCTGTCTATAGTCAATCTGTATAAAGAAAAATCTTCTTCTCCACTGTAGTTCAAAGAGGTAAAAACAGATTGGTTAAAAAAACCGGAGTTTCTCCAAATATAAGGCGTTACGTGTTCTCTATCCGAAGTTAATGTAGCCTCATGCCAAGCTTTTTCAAGCGCGTTAAATTTAAAAACCTCCACATCCATTCCATCCGGAAATGTTGATTTTAATGTATTTGATACATAGTCTACTTTTTGTTCGATACAATATTTTATAACCTTATCTATGATGGCAGAATCTATTAAGGGGCAATCAGACGTTATCCTTACCACGTAATCAGGCTGTTCGGGTTTTGCCGTTTGATAATATCTGTCTAAAACATCGTTGGTTGACCCTTGGTAATAAGAAACCCCACATTTAGCGGCAATGGCAACTATTTCGTCCGCTTCAACCTCCCGGGTAGTAGCTACCATTAACTTAGTAATTAATTTTGATTGTAAAGCACGTTTCAAATGAGTTTCGAGCAGGGTTATGCCATTTATTTTTTTTAAAACCTTGCCAGGCAACCTGCTGGAGCCATAACGGGCTTGGGTAATAGCAACTATTTTCATTTCCAGTTTACCGGATTTAGAAGTTCTTTATTAGTAACTTCAATTTTATTTATGCGATCAATAAGTTTTTCATTCTGCCGCCAAGCTTGAACCGCATGTGTGTTTTGTTGCAATTGCAACGGGTTATCTACCCCTATAACTACTTTATCGATGAACGGATTTGTTACAGCAAAATTTAAGGCTAATGCCCCTATGGAAACATGATACTCTTTGCAACAATCCTGAATCTCTCGCAGATTGGGTTTTAAATCTTGCAGTTTAGTTGGCAGTTGTAAAGTATCCATATAATACAAACCTTGCAGAAAAACAGAACGCGCATGAATTTCAGTACCCAGTTGTTTTAATCGAGGAAAAAAAGGTTCAAATTTTCTATCTAATAAACTGTAAGGCAATTGCACCAAGTCGGGTATTAAATTCAAATCCAATAATTTTTCAAGTTGTTGGGTTGAGTATAATGAGTAACCAATTTTTTCAACTTGTTTATTTTCTTTTGCCTGTTGCAGCGTTTGCCATAAATCAGGGTTTTCAATCAACGTATCGGCGTTATGCGCCAAATAACCATAAAGAGAAGTAGTTTTTAACCTGTTTAACGAAATCGCTAATTCATTTGTTAACTCTTCCGCGTTTTTAACAGAAGAGAATTTAGTTACTATTGTGAATTTTTGTTCCGCCAGCTCTCCTATTTTAGTTTCGGCATCTCCATATAAATAGGCTGTATCCAACAACGCGATTCCCGCTTGTTTAGCAATTTTAAAAATCTCTTTAATATCATTGGGAGAAGGAATTCCAACGGCATTATTAATTCCATAAGGAATACCAAACTGAACGGTACCTACACATAATTTATTAATATTCGCTAACACTAACTTTCAATAAAAACTTTAGCCGTTAATCTGTTAAACCTTGAATTCCGCATCAACATGTTCAACAATAAGTTTTCTTAAACTATCTACAGTTTCCCATTGGGTATTAGCTCCTGATGTATAGTTAAATCCTTCAGGCACTAATTTCGCGTTAAAATTCTTTATGTAGTTTTCCAATTTCCAAATGGGTACCTGCGGCAGTATTACATAATATTTTCCTAAATCATAGGTTGTAAAAGAATCCGAACTGGTAATCATCTCTTCATGTATTTTTTCTCCGGGTCTGATTCCTGTAATTTTATGTTCACACTCAGGACCAACAGCTTTAGCTACATCTGTAATTTTATAAGAAGGTATTTTAGGTACAAATAATTCGCCTCCCCAAGCGGTTTCTAAGGCATGCAAAACCATATCTACTCCCTCTTTTAATGATATGTTAAAGCGTGTCATATTTTTATCTGTAATGGGTAAAACCCCTTCTTTTTTCTTATTTAAGAAAAATGGAATTACAGACCCGTTAGACCCCATAACATTGCCATAGCGCACTACAGAAAATTTAATATCTCTATGTCCTTTTATATTATTAGCCGCTATAAATAATTTATCAGAAGTTAGTTTTGTCGCTCCGTATAAATTAATAGGCGCGCAGGCTTTATCTGTAGAGAGTGCAACTACTTTACTTACACTCGTTTCTAAAGTGGCTTTAATTACATTTTCCGCCCCGCCTATATTGGTTTTAACACATTCATCAGGGTTATATTCCGCAATATGTACGTGCTTCATTGCGGCGGCATGTATCACATAGTCAACACCTACAAAGGCTCTCTTTAAACGCTCATGATCACGCACATCTCCAATAAAATATCTGATACAGGGATATTTTATTTCAGAAAATTCCTGAGCCATTTGAAACTGTTTTTGCTCATCTCTTGAGTATATAACCAGCCTTTTAATATGCGGCCATTTTTGCAAAATTGTTTTAGTTAATTCTTTACCAAGAGAACCAGTGCCCCCTGTAATTAATACACTTTTATCATTTAACATAGGATTTGATTAATTTATTTGTAAGGTTAATTTAATAGCGTTTAAGATGTTTTGGGCATTTTTAATCGGGTTAAAATCAGTCGCTCCATTCACATAGTTTTTGTCAATATAACCTTCTCCCGCTTTCGAAAGCAGGTTTGAAAATTCTTTTTCTAATTGTTCGTGATTAAAACTATAGCTATTTATTTCTTCTAAAGTTAATTCCTCTTTATACTTAATAACCCCCGGTAATGACAGATACCAAGCCTGCCCAAAAACTAAAGTTTTTTTCCCGCCTTTAATGGCTTCCCAACCTGCAGTACCCGTTACTGTCGAAACAAATTCGGATTTTTCTGTAAGTAAAGATGAATTTGTTTTAGGGTTTACAAGTACAACATTCTTGAGGTTAGTTAATCTTTTAAAGAACCATTCGCCACGTTGAAAATCAGTTTGTTTTGGATTTTCTTTTACTAAAACAACCCAATCTTTTGGGATTAATTTCGCTGTTTTTTCAATGGCTAATATTTGATCATTATAAATACCACCTATGGCAGAAGTAGTAAGTTCGGGTTGCATGTGAAGTGGAAAATAAACAAATTTGGACTTTTCATCAAAATCTTTTGATAAGCTAAAAGATTTGCGCAAAAACAATTGATAGCGAGCATGCCTAGTTAAATATGTGCCGGCGCCTAAAAAATCCTTCTTAAAAAATCGTTCAGTAAAATACTTCCAACTAATTTTAAGTTCAGGGTTATTTAATGCGTCTATTCCTTTCATATAAAACAAATCGCTTTTATGACTTTTAACTATTTTTTGCTCTTTAAGTTCTGCAAGGGTTTTACAGTTTTTAAACTCCCCGAAATCATCTTTATCGTTTACTACAAAAAAACTATTAAATAGTGTTTGATAAAATAAAATGGTTTTTAGTTTCAATTCTTTGGCGATTAAATATAAAATATAGTCAGCCCCTTCGTGCATTATGTTTGAAAAAACCACTAATTCTATATTCTTAGTAATCACTAATTCATACATCTTTCTAAAATAGATATTAAAGGCATCTATAAAATCATGATATGTTCTGGTATAATAAGGAGCGCATCTTGAGTACATATTTATAAAGGTATTTAATCCTTTTTCATAGCAGGCTAAATATACTTTTTCATCATAAATATAATCGGTAAGCATAGATTCTCTCATTAAAAGAAAATCCCAAATATCAATAGTCGCATGAGGCTTATCGCTAATCCACTCACAAACTTTAAATTGAAAATCGGCAGATATAGCGCCAACAATTTCTTGACCAACACCTTCCTCAAATCCCCATATTAGTGTGTTTATAGCCATTATATATTATTTAGTGTCCAATCAGATTTGCAATTAACAAGACCCGCATTATTGGAAGGGTAATTTGCATTAGATGTAATTGAAAAATTGCAAATATCGGTATGCCACCAAATATCAACGCCATTATTTAAAGCTCCAAAATGGAGAAAATAAGATCCAACTCTAAGATTATGATGTATTTTCACTTCCGCTTCGTATGTTCCTATGTCAAGATGTTTATATTCATTGCCAATATTATTGGAAGTAAATAGATTAACACTTGTAACAGTTGCTATGGTAAAAGCTAATGCCACATTTTTTAAGGGCGTTAAGACCTTAAATTTTAAGGTAAGAACAATGGGTTGATCCCAATTATATATATTAGTGTCTTGGAGCGAATTCTTAAAATTGATATCTAAAAACAAAATAGAATTATTGTTATATGACGCGGTTTTATTGTACTTATTCAAATCAACGAAAGAATTATTTTGTTTCTGCCCCTCTTTCAGATAATTGCTTACAACATCATCGATACTCCCAATTTCACTAACTTGTCCGTGCTTGAGATATACTCCTGTATTACATAATTTAGAAATGGCTTCCATGTTATGGCTTACAAATAATACTGTTCTGCCTTGTCCGCTTACATCTTTCATTTTACCCAAGCATTTCTTCTGAAAATCCGCGTCGCCTACCGCCAATACCTCATCTACTATCAATATTTCAGGTTCCAGGTGGGCGGCTACGGCAAAGGCCAAGCGAACGTACATACCGCTGCTATAACGTTTTACAGGCGTATCAATATAACGTTCTACTCCGCTAAAATCAACTATCTCATCAAATTTTCTTTTAATTTCTTGCTTACTCATGCCAAGTATAGCCCCATTTAAAAAGATATTTTCTCTACCGCTTAGTTCCGGATGAAATCCAGTACCCACTTCAAGTAAAGCCGCAATGCGCCCTTTTACTTTAATATTCCCTACAGAAGGCCCAGTAACACGAGATAGTATTTTCAACAAGGTTGATTTGCCTGCGCCATTTTTGCCAATAATACCTAAAACCTCACCTCGCTTTACTTCAAAATTTATATCTTTTAAAGCCCATATCAAATCGCTTCCTTTTATAGTTCGGTCATTTACCTCTCCAACCTTTAAATAAGGGTCTTCTTTACCACGCACTTTATGCCACCAACGATTAATATCATGAGAAATAGTACCTGTACCAACCTGCCCTAAACGGTATTGTTTTCCTACATTTTCTACTTGAATTATTGTATTACTCATTTGTACCTATGTCCATAAAAGTTTTTTCAACTAAATTAAAACCCACTACTAAAAATAGACCTTTATAAACGCATCTATATTAGTTAAAGCCACCTGTTATTGACATGAATTTATTTGGCAATATATTTTTAAATATAAATTAATTGCTAAAATGTATATTGGTTGCAAAGGTTTTATTTTCCGTACAAAAATCTTTAAAATCTTTACTTGCCTTTGTTACCACTAATTTCGGATAATTGGTTCCAAATAAAGAAGATGTATACTCAAATTCCAAAACTAATCTATGTCCTTTTTTTAAAGGCATGCCTTTATGCCAGCATTTGGTGTCGCCAATAAACATAGAACCTGCTTCGCCACAAACAGTTTTAATCGCGTCAGGCTTATAATAAGGTTTTAAATCTTCATCCGATATTCTGACATAACCTCTTTTCAACAATTCAGCGGGCTTGCTATTAGGTTTGTGGGAACCTTCTATATAACAATGAGGTCCATTTTCAGGAGTTACATCATTAATATAGAAAAAAACTTTCAACCATTTTACTCTATCCAAATCAAAATGAAACAGCTGAGCGGCTTCCGACGACGCTTCTTTTTGGAAAGTTGTACTCCACCATAATGCCGGAAAATCAAAAATAGGTTCGCATTCTAAATAATTACGGGCGAAATTTAGTAATACCGGATCCATCATTAACTGTTGTACATCTACATTATTTATTATATCCGATATATTAAATCTATATACTTCTCCTAATAAATTTCCCGGATTATAAATAATAGGCTCATCATATTTTGGAGGAATAGTTGCAGGAGTATTTAAAGCAAACTGGGTTAACCTTTGGCATACATCCTTATTTAATTTTTTATCAAAAAAGGCATATCCTTTTTCATTCATTTCTTTATTTACTTCAGCAAATTTTTCTTTAGTAAAAACGCCCGCCACACCACTTAGTGTTTCATTAATAGGCTTAGGTGGATTTGTATGTTTTAATCTTTTATTAAAATCTTCGAAATAGGCTCCATTAGTAACGCAGTACATTTTAATAAATGCGTAAAAAGCCTCGTCAGAAGTTTTGCCGGTTTGAATAAATTTTTTGTAACCTTCCTTAAAATTTTCTTTATACAAAAAATTTTTATCGATTCGACAACCAATTATTTTTTTTATTTTTCTAAGCATTTTTAGTTAATTTATTCTACATGTTACTGATTCAATTATGATTTTACCGTTAAATCTCATTGTAATACTATTTTAAAACAACAAATGAGAACAAAATACAACTTTAAATTTTATTCTTTTTCAAAACATATATAGATGGCCACATTAAAGGGTTATGTGCCGAATTATATACTTTCTTTATAATATTTTTTTCTCCTACAGCTAATTTAGCTGATTTTTCAAAATCCGTTAAATACCCTATTTTTTTATGGTCTATTCTCGCAACCATGCCTTTTATAGTTTTGGGATAATTCTCCACAACTGGTTCTAAATGAAAAGTACCTAATTTAACTTTTTCAAGAATATTATTCAATGCCTTTAAATTTTGAACTTGCTCTGGTATTTGTTCTAATGAAAATATTGTGAAGCCAACATCAATGGCAGGCATCTTAATATCAGAGGGTATCCAGTTTAAATAATCCAATTGATAATATTTTATAGGCAAATTAAATTTTTGAGCGGCTTTATTTGCTAGTTCAACACCCGGTGCACATAATTCAAATCCATATAACTCCAATTCCGGATGATGTTTATGAAGATAAATAAGATTGCGCCCAACTCCACATCCAAACTCCGCTACTATTTTCGCATTCGGAAAATATTCATTAAAAGCATTTAAGAATGTTTTTCTGTAAAAATCGGCATGATCAAAATTTTGTTTCGAAAATTTACCCTCAATATTGTAATATCTTTCTACACCATCATTCTCATTAAGCCATTCTTCAACTGTATTACTCTTATCTAATTTATCTCTGTATAAATTCCAACTAGCTGTATATTCCTCTGTAACAGCCATTGTATTTCTATTCATTTTTTTTCTTTTTAGAACCCTTATTGTGTGTTCTATAAAGTGTTTAATTTTCTTTATTTCTTTCATGCTTTCTTTTTTTATAAATTAACTTATGTTGTCTTAATTGATTGAACTATAATGAAGTTTTGATTTTCATCTATCATATTATTAGAGTCAGTAACAAGTTGAAATTTATGAAAAGGATTATTTTCAATCATAAAGGAAACATCTGTAAACACGACTTCATTAAATTCCTTTATTTGATTATTATACTTAATCTTCACTAACCCTTCTATATTTTTCTTTATACGTAAAATAATATTATTATTCCCTTCATGTTTTAAGTAAACGACAAATAAACCCATAGCCCTTATCCCACCATTTTTTCTATCTTTTTTAATAGATTCTACGTTCGTATAAAACCCACTATAGAAATATGGTAAATCTGCATCTACTAAGTAATGTAAACTGTCTTTTAATTCAAAAATTAATCTTTTTTTAATCAACTTAGCAGGACTTCCCGCCATAATTGAATACGGCTCTACACTTTTAGTTATTACAGAATTTGAACCAATGACACTACCCTTTCCTATTTTAACACCAGGCATTACAGCTACATTTATACCTAACCAACAATCATCTTCTATAATTATTTTTCTAGAATGTGCTTTTGATAACTCTACATCATTGTCAACTAATAAATCTTGATCTTTAATATAATATTCCGGTTTCAATTCATAATAATGTCTACCGGAGCTAGCTAAAACATTCAAAGAAAACAAACAGTAACGACCAATTTCCACATCCCCAACTATTATACATCTATCTTGAATAGAAGTATTAGAACCTAAAGAAATTTTACTGTTATTTGCGCTAATCTCCACATTTCTACCAATATAATTTCCGCCCTCAAATTCAATAACCCCATTTTTACCGCAAATTAGAATAGCAGTGGGGTCAATCACACAATTTTTGCCAAATATTATATTTTTATGCGCCTTTAATTTAGTATCTCTTTCAATAATCTCTTTCAAAAAGGTAAAGTAAATTAAGCTTACAGCCTTTTTTACTTTTTCTTTAATAAACATTTTAAACATTTTTCTCGTAAACCTTATAGGTTGTATTAAAATAACCTGTGTTTTGATGAACATCATCTGAAACAGGTAAAATAAGTAAAGAAGGTATATTAATATTACTATCGATTACATCATACCAAAGGGTTGCATTTGTATTTCCAATGGCAAAATAAAGTTCGTATTGCCCTTGCCTTAAATTACCACTTGGCACACAAATTTTAAACTCAACCTCTGTGCCTTTATTTAACTTAATGGGTGTAATAATTGTTTTAATATTTGAAACAATTTTTTCTGTTGCAGAATCAAAAAATGCCATATAAAAAGTCAATCCATCACAAATTTCATTGGTAATGCAGTTAAATGCAAAGTGAATATCTTCATCAGCCCTATAAGACCAATTACTAACATCAATCAAACCGTTTTTGTAGCACCCCATCTTTTGAAATGAAGCCTTACCACTGGTTCTACTTTTTCTGTCTTTTTTTGAAGTTTCAGAATTGAATTTAAAATCTCTCATCAAACCCATATATGCATGAATAGATTCATCAACTCCTTTTATAGAATGTAACATTCCAGAATCTAATATGATTCCTTTTTGGCAAAAAGCTGAAATAGCTTGCAAATTATGGCTAACAAATAAAACGGTTCTCCCTTCTCCTTTACTAACATCTCCCATTTTACCAAGACATTTTTTCTGAAACTCTGCATCACCTACTGCCAATACCTCATCCACAATTAATATCTCAGATTCTAAATGGGCAGCTACGGCAAAAGCCAAGCGCACATACATACCACTACTATAACGTTTTACAGGCGTATCAATATAGCGTTCTACTCCGCTAAAGTCAACTATTTCGTCGAATTTTCGTATAATCTCTGATTTGGTCATACCAAGTATAGCCCCGTTTAAAAAAACATTTTCACGTCCGGTTAATTCGGGATGAAATCCTGTTCCTACCTCTAATAAAGCTGCTATACGGCCTTTTACTTTAATATTTCCCAAACTAGGTCCGGTAACACGTGATAGTAATTTAAGCATGGTAGATTTACCCGCACCGTTTCTACCAATTATCCCTACTGCTTCACCTTGTTTCAATTCAAAGTTAATGTCTTTTAAAGCCCAAACCAAATTGCTTTCACCTTTTTTAGTCCGGTCGTTGGTTTCTCCTACTTTTAAATAAGGATCTTCTTTGCCACGTACCCTATTCCACCAACGGTTTAAATCATGAGAGATTGTGCCCGTACCAACCTCTCCAAGACGGTATTGCTTACCTAAATTTTCTACTTTTATAACAGTATTACTCATACTTAAACTGTATCCATAAAACTTTTTTCTACCTTATTAAATATAAGTACAGATAAGGTTACTATAAGCAGCATAAAGCCGAAACCATAAATTAACCACGTACCGCTAAAGTACCCACTTCCTAAAAAAATAAATTTGAAAGCTTCTATAATTGATGTTAAAGGGTTTAATAACATAAGCATTTTTATTTTTTCGTTCGTAATGCTTGAAACAGGAATAATTACTGAACTTCCGTACATTAAAAGCTGAACTCCAAAGCCAACTAAAAAAGTTAAATCGCGATACTTGGTTGTTAAGGAAGATATTAAAATACCAAAACCCAAGCCTAAACCTGCCATCATAAAAATTAATATAGGCAACAACCACATATATTGCCATTGCGGATGAATTACATTTGAAGTAACTAAAAAATAAACCCAAATAGAAATAAATATAATAACCTGTATGCCAAGTTTAATAAGATTAGATACTAATACGGATATAGGCATAATCAATCGCGGAAAATAAACCTTACCAAATACGCCTGCATTTGAAATAAAAGTTGTAGATGTTTTATTTAAACAATCCGCAAAGTATGTCCAAAGGGTAATACCTGCCATATAAAATAAAATGCCGGGCATGCCATCCGTACTAATTTTAGCAATATCTCCAAATATCAAAGTAAAAGTTAATGAAGTAATAATAGGTTGTATAAGAAACCAAAGCGGACCTAATATTGTTTGTTTATATACCGACACAAAATCGCGGCGCACCAACAGCATTAATAAATCGCGATAGCGCCAAATAGCAGCTACATCTATCTGATACCACTTGTTTTGCGGTTTAATAACCAAATCCCAATGTTCTTCCTTATGCATAACTTATTTATAAAACGATGAAATTAATTTTATTACCTTGTTTTGTTTTACGTTACTTAATTCGCAATACAAGGGTAACCTTAAAAGACAATCGGTATATCTTTCAGCATTTGACAGAATTCTTCCATCATGCTTATCCTTATAATAAATACTATTGTGTAGATTTTGGTAATGAAAAACGGCTTGTACGCCATTTTTATATAAGTAGGATATTAGGTTTGTACGCTCTGTTATGTTTTTACACAGTAAATAAAACATATGCCAATTGTTAGTCGCATAATCCGGTATATAGGGTAACGATAGCTTTCCTTCGTTTTCCAAAGGTTTTAATTGGTTGTAATAATTACGCCACTTTCGCTCTCTTATTTGCTGTATGATTTCCAGTTTTTCAAGCTGCGCGTATAATACAGATGCGGTATATTCATTGGGTGCAAAAGATGAACCCATATCTACCCACTCATATTTATTAATAGTTCCTTTTAAGAAATCTGAACGGTTGGTGCCTTTGTTTTTGACTATTTCAGCTTTGTTAGTATATTTTTTATCATTAATAACTAACATACCTCCTTCGCCGGAAGTAATGTTTTTTGTTTCGTGAAAAGAGCAAGTACCAAAATCGCCCATAGAACCTAAAGGTTTACTCTTATAAAAACTATTTATGGCTTGTGCCGCATCTTCAACCACAGATAAGTTATATTTTTTCGCTAATTGCGTTATCTTATCCATATCGCAAGCAATACCGGCATAATGAACAGGAACAATAGCCTTTGTTCTTTTTGTAATAAGCGACTCAATGCTATCTGTATCTATATTAGGGTTTTCCGAGGAAGAATCCGCGAAGACAATTTTCGCTCCTCTTAAAACAAAGGCATTAGCGGTTGATACATAAGTATATGAAGGTACAATAACTTCGTCATCTGCCTGAATATTTATAAGAATAGCGGCCAATTCAAGAGCGCTCGTACAAGAGGTAGTAAGAAATACTTTTTCAAATCCATACTTCGTCTCAAAAAAATCTTCGCACCTTTTTGTAAAATTTCCATTACTCGCTATACTGCCGGAAAAAAGCGCTTCCGTAACGTATTTTTTTTCAAGTTTTGTAATATATGGTTTATTAAAGGGAATCACTTTTATGATTGCCAATTATTAGCAGTTGTGTACCAGACAATAGATTTTTTTATTCCTTCTTCCAGGCTTACCAATGGGTTATATTTCAGTAAATTTTTCGCTTTTTCAATGGAGGCAAAGCTATCCTTAATTTCCCCGGGTCTTTTATCTCCGTGTATTACTTTCAAATCAGACGACAGATTGTTTGCTATCAGTTCAAATAATTTATTTAAAGAAGTGGTAGCGCCATAAGCAATATTATACACCTGATTGATGGCGGATTTATCTTCCGTAAAAGCAGCTAATAAATTCGCCTGTATTACATTTTCTATATAAGTAAAGTCGCGTGTATTATTACCGTCTCCAAAGATGATAGGCGCCTGGTGTTTTAATAGCTTATCAATAAAAATAGGAATAACCGCCGCATACGGACCGGCAGGGTTTTGCTTGGGTCCAAACACGTTAAAATATCTTAAGCCTATAATTTCCATTTGGTAAGAAGATGCGAATACAGCGGCATACAATTCATTTGCTTTTTTACTTACCGCGTAAGGCGATAAAGGATTGCCGACAATTTCTTCTTTCTTAGGCATATTCAAATCATCTCCGTATACAGAAGAAGAAGAAGCATATACTACACGTTTAACTTTGTTTTGTTTAGCAGCCTCCAAAATGTTTACAAACCCCGTAACGTTGGTTTGATGCGTAGCTAATGGGTTGGCAATACTGCGCGGCACGCTGCCAAGCGCGGCCTGATGAAGTATAATATCCTGATTCTTAGTCGCCTTTAAGCAAGTTTCATAATCACAAATGCTGCCTTGTATAAAGTTTATTTTACCCGAATCTATATGGGTTTTGATGTTATTTATATTTCCGGTTTCGAGGTTATCTAAAACAGTAATGTGCTTATAATTATTGACTACCAAATAATCAACCAGATTGCTGCCAATAAAACCTGCGCCACCTGTTATAAGAATTCGTTTATCTGAATGCGTGTTACTCATACTTTTTCTAAAACGGCGACAGGAAGTTTTATAATTACATGCTGCTGTATGGATTCTAATGCCACCACAAAAAACTCATTCTTATCTTTTCTTACAATAGTGCCTGATAGCCCTTTAAAGTTGCCCTGTGTTATTTTCACATCCATCCCTTTTGTAAGGTTATCATAATTTCCTATGGATGTTTCGTAGCCAAAAGAGGTAATGTCTTTTAACAGTTGTATCTCATTCTCTCTCACCACAGCCGGTTTTCTTTCAAATGAAACGTAGTTGACAATGCCGTTTACCGTAAACACTTTTTCTTTTTCAATAGGAGAATGCTTTACAAACACATAGCCCTTTATAAGGGGCAGTTCAACCATCTTTTTTCGATCGGCCCACTGACGAAGTGTTTTTATAATAGGCGTGTAGGCTTCAATGCCTTTGCTTAATAACCCATCCTGCACCTTTTTTTCCTGGCGGGAAGAGACATATAACGCGTACCATCTTTTTTCTTCTTGTATCACCGTTTGTTACTGATGCTTTCTTACAGCTTCGCCCCCTCAGTTACATATAACTAAGTGCGTATTCTTTTCAAGTATCAGGTAATACTATCAGGTAACATTTAATGCTACCTTGATTTATTACCTGTAATTTATTTGCTCCAAAGAAGCAGAGGGTGCATACCCGGCTCTTTAATTTTATTCAAATCAAATTCGCTGGAAATATAATGCACATATCTTATCTTCTTATCTATTTTCTTTTCAGCCTTTTCTATTTGTTCCAACAGAAAGGGTTTATTAATATCACCTCCCACCAGCACCAAATCAATAATATCGGTAGCCTGCCCTTTGCAGAGTTTACCTACCAGATACACTTTCTCCAACTCCCCTATACGTTGTAATATATAATCAATCACGTGATCAAGACCTGTCATTTTTAATACAATGCTATTAATATCCTTAAAAAGAGGGTGTTTGATGTTAACGGTAAATAGTTTTTTATTGCCTTCGTTATAAGAATCTATAAAGCCCGCCTTCTCAAATTTATTAAGCTCTAAGCGTATGGCGTTGGTAGATTCTCCAAACTCTTCTTCCAAATTACGAAGATATGCCGTATTCTTGCTATTGATAAAAAACTTCATCAACAGCTTGATTCTGGTTTTGGAAGAAATGAGCGTTTCTATCATTATTGAGTAACAAAACTACTCATTATATATTAAAAATTCAAAAATAAAGTACTTTTATTGCCTTCCTTTTGTTAAAAATAGTTGTTAATATAATAGGATTAGATGCCTGTTTGACTATGTCAAAGCCTTCCTTCGCTTCTTCTCCTTAATAATAAGAGAAAGCTCTCTGCCGGTTTGACCTTTTACCGAAGTGTTTTCCTGAGCACGACGAAGGAGATAAGGCAATACTTCTTTAACCGGGCCATAAGGCACATACTTAGCCACATTATAGCCCGACATAGAAAGGTTATAACTAATATGGTCGCTCATGCCTAACAGTTGTGCAAAATACACACGTTTGTCATTAGGTTGAATGTTATTCTTATGCATCAGGTCGACCAAAAGCATACTACTTTGTTCGTTGTGCGTGCCGGCGCAAATGCTAACGTTACTAATGTTCTTTATGCAAAGTTCCAAAGCCTGATTATAATCATCATCGCTGCCTTTTTTATCGGGCTGTATGGGCGATGTATAGCCCATATCCTTGGCGCGTTTGCGCTCTTTTTCCATATAGGCCCCACGCACCAATTTGGCGCCAATATGGTAGTTTTTTTCTTTCGCTTCTTTTATGCATTGCTCCAGGTACACAAATCGGTCGTGGCGGTATAACTGATAAGTGTTGTATATAATAGCTTTCTCTGTATTGTATTTCTCTTTGTTTTCAGTGGCTAAATCATCAATGGCGGGTTGTATCCAGCTTTCTTCCGCATCTATAAAAAGAGGCTTGTTATATAAATAAGCCTGCTTGCAAATAGCCCCCACTCTGCGCTTCACACGTATCCACTCATCGCGCTCGGCATCGCTAAGCGGTTGTTTGGCACTTACCTTTTCAAGCAAAGCAAAACGAGCCAAGCCTGTTACCTTAAATACACAAAACGGAACGCTGCTATCCTCTTTTGCTCTGTTAATAGTCTCAATCGTTTCTTCGGTACAGGCATCAAAATCAGCTTCAGACTCCTTGCCTTCAACCGAGTAATCCAATATCGTACCTATGTTATATTTGGCCAGTTCTTTAATCGATTCATTGCATTCAGCAATCGTTTCTCCACCCACAAACTGCTTGTATATTGTATTTTTTATAATGCCTTTTATAGGCAGACGCAGGTTTAACGCCAACGGCGTAAATAGCCCGCCCAGTTTCACAAAAGTAGGGTTACCAATAATTTTAAACAAGCGGTAAGAGCGTATCAAATCCGCGTCGTTTTTGGCCACAAAAGCTTTTTCGGTATTGTCAAATGAAATCATGCAGGCGCAAAGATAATTTTTGGAATTCAGAATCGGTAATTAAAATTCTTTTCTAGCATGATTTTAGTCAGCGTTGTTGTGGAATAATATGGAATGTTTTTTCTCTTCATTTCTTTGCTTGCCCAAAGAAACGAAGCAAAGAAAGTGCCCCACGAAAGCCAACCTAAAGCTTTCGTTTGTCGCACAAGCCTGCCCCTCTCATGCCACGAAACTTTCGGTTCGCGCCTTTCGTGGACGCCCGCCCCGGTTTTAGGTAACCTCGTTTCCTATATTATTTTACAACTGCATCTTTATAATTACTTTTACCTCCTAGTTATGCAGCCCATCAAATCAAGCGGATATTCTGTTTTTTTCGAAGAAGATGATTTTCGTCAGCTTACCCGTTTTCTCAAACTGCGTAGCTTTTCAAAGCTCTTTATCCTGTGCGATACCAACACCCGAAAATACTGCCTGCCCCTGCTCATCAAACATACTCCTGTTTTTAAAAATGCTCCCATACATACCATGCCTGCCGGAGAAAAATACAAAAGCCTTGATACCGCCTATGCCTGCTGGAACTTCTTGTTAAAACATCATGCCGATAAAAACGCCCTGCTGGTTTGTCTGGGCGGCGGCGTAGTATGCGACCTGGGTGGTTTTGCCGCAGCTACCTATAAACGAGGCATTGTCTGTATAAACATACCTACCACCCTGCTCGCCATGGCCGACGCATCCGTTGGAGGAAAGAACGGTATAGATTTTATGGGCTACAAAAACCTTATCGGTACTATTACCCAGCCACAGGGGGTGTTTGTACACCAAGCTTTCTTAAATACATTGCCTCAAAGACAGATACAAAACGGCTTCGCCGAAATTATAAAAGCCGCCCTGCTGGGCGATAAAAAATTATGGGATAAACTTTGCGCACCCAAACCCAAACCCAAGCCACTTACCTCTTTTATACACCATGCGGTTCAGGTAAAGAACAAAATTGTGCTAAAAGACCCATACGAAAAAAACATCCGTCAGGCACTTAACTTTGGGCATAGTGTAGGGCACTCCATAGAAGCGTATTATTTAAATAGCCAAAAAAAGTTCTTGCTGCATGGCGAGGCTATTGCCATAGGTATGTGTGTTGAACTTATGCTGGGCCGGGTACTAAACCTAAGTCAAGCTAAAACTATCAGCGCAGCCCTATCTTATATAAAGCAGCGCTACAGCCTACCCACATTTACCGCCAAAGAAATAAGCGCCTTTATGCAACTGATGCAGCATGATAAAAAAAACAAAGCCGGCAAACTAAATTTTGCTCTTATACAAAAAGCGGGAAAACCCCTCATTAACATACAAGCTAATACTATACAGGTGCAACAAGCCTTTGCCCTGTATAATGCCTATGTGCTTTAATAGAAAACAACAAAGCTTTTATAGATATAATGCCACTTATGTGCTGAATTAGTCATGGTTTCAGAGAGTTTAAACAAAAAACGGCAACCCTTTTTTGAGTTGCCGTCATCCAGTGTAGCGGGAGAGTGATTCGAACACCCGACCTTTGGGTTATGAGCCCAACGAGCTACCCCTGCTCTATCCCGCAATATGTTTATTTAAAAGAACTTCGTTTTTTCAGGGTGCAAATATATACATTTGCAATCAATTGAAGTAATTAATTATTAACAGGATGCACAAAGCAGGTTTTGTAAACATTATTGGTTGCCCAAACGTAGGCAAATCAACCCTTTTGAATGCTTTGGTAGGCGAGCGTCTTTCTATTATTACCTCAAAAGCACAAACCACCCGTCATAGAATGATGGGCATTGTTAATAACCCCGATTGTCAGATTATATTTTCTGATACCCCCGGCATATTAAAACCCAATTACAAACTGCACGAAAAAATGATGCGCTTTGTGGCCGATGCCATGGAAGATGCCGATATTTTTTTGCTGATTACCGATGTGTATGAAGATGTGCAGCTGGAAGAATCGTATATAACCAAGCTAAGCAAAGTAACACAACCCGTATTGCTGCTGGTTAATAAAATGGACGCGGTTGACCATGAAAAAGTGCTGGCTAAAATTAATGAGTGGCACATAAAACTTCCTAAGGCAGAGATATTGCCTATATCGGCTCTGCATAAAACCAATTTAGGTTTGGTTATGCAACGCATATTGGCTTTGTTACCAGAACACCCTGCATATTTTGATAAAGAAGAAATTACCGATAAGCCCGAGCGTTTTTTTGTAAGCGAGATTATCCGCGAAAAAATATTGCTGCATTACCATAAAGAGATTCCTTATAGCACCGAAGTAGTTGTAGAATCTTTTAAGGAAGATGAAAAAATTATCCGCATTGAGGCGGTTATTTATGTAGAGCGCGAGTCTCAAAAAGGAATTATCATTGGTCATAAAGGCGAATCGTTAAAGAAAGTAGGCATAGAAGCGCGTAAGGATTGTGAAACTTTTTTTGGCAAGCAAATACATTTAGAAACTTTTGTAAAGGTTGATAAAGACTGGCGCACCAATGAGAAAAGACTTAAAAACTTTGGATATTAATTGATATGAAAACAGGCGTACTCCTTATAAACCTTGGCACTCCCGATAATCCTTCAACTCCTGCCGTAAGAAAATATTTAACCGAGTTCCTGAACGACAGAAGGGTTATTGATATATCAAAAATGGGAAGGTTCTTTTTAGTGAATCTTTTTATTGTCCCTTTTCGTTCTGCCAAATCATCTAAACTGTATAAACAAATATGGAGCAGTGAGAAAGGCTCTCCCCTACTCTATCATACCAAGGAGTTAAAGAATAAACTGCAAACAAGATTAGGTGCTGAGTATGTGGTTGAATTTGCCATGCGTTATCAAAGCCCAAGCATAAAAAATGCTTTAGAAAATTTGCGCAAACAAAAACCTCAGCGTATAGTAGTTGTTCCGCTTTATCCGCAGTATGCTTCATCCAGCACGGGTTCTACCTTAGAGAAAGTGTTTGATGAAATTAAAGGCTGGGAAGTAATACCGGAGCTAAAACTGTACAGCAATTTTTATGATAACGAGGATGTAACCAATTGTTATGCAGAAGAAGCCGCTAAGTTTAATGTAAGTAATTACGACCATGTTCTATTCAGTTATCATGGCTTACCCGAAAGACAAATAAAAAAGGCTTCTGCCTGTTATGGAGATAATTCCTGTTTTTTAGGCACTTGTTGCGAAACTATTACTGATAAAAACCAATATTGCTACCGTGCCAATTGCTATAAAACAACTCAACTGATTGCGAAGAAACTAAACCTGCCTAAAGAAAAATATACTATTTGTTTTCAAAGCAGGTTGGGCAGAACAGAGTGGATAAAACCTTATACCGATCAGGTGTTGAAAGAACGTGCCGCCAAAGGCGATAAAAAGATACTGGCATTCTCGCCCGCATTTGTAGCTGATTGCTTAGAAACTGTTTATGAAATAAGTGAAGAATACAATCACGCTTTTAAACAATACGGCGGAGAAAAGATAGACCTTGTTCCAAGCCTGAACAGTAATGATAATTGGGTTGTCGCTTTAGAGAAAATGATTTTGAAGAATTAGAAGCTGTTTAAATTTTAATTGAATATCCGTTATATATCATAAACCTGTGATATTAGTCACAACAAGCCTTTCAAAGATTTTGTCTCCAAAATATCTTCTGTTTAGTTTGTAAACAAATTCATTGAAGTACAATTGCAAATACTTTCCTTTTATTTTATAGTAGTTGCCTAACAGGTTTCGTTTGGCTATCAATACTTGTAGGAGTAATAAAGTAAAATCCATTGGTACTTTATTATTTCGAACGAAAATAGAAATCCACAGACAGATTTCTCAGTCGTTCCTTCTTCAAAATGACAAATAATTGGATACTGTTACTTGATTCCTGCTACTTGTTGCTTAGGCACTCGTAACAAAAGCAGGAAGCCTATAATAAAAATTACAATAAGCGATAGCACCGAGTTTCTTATACCGCCCGTTAAGTCTTCTATCAAGCCAAAGGTAGTAGTGCCAATAGCCAAGCCTATTTTTTCGCTCACATCATAAAAGCTAAAATAACTGGCGTGGTCTTTTGTTTCGGGCAGCATTTTAGAGTAGGTGCTGCGCGATAGCGCCTGTATACCACCCATAACCAAGCCTACGCTGGCGGCGGTTATATAAAATTGCATGGGCGTGTAAACATATAAATATGTGTAAACGCAAATGCCAATCCATATAAAAATAGTAATACCCAACGCTTTAATGTTGCCAATAAGCCCCGATAACCTCGACATTAAAAACGCCCCGGCAACACCCACAAACTGTATCAACAGGATGCTTACAATGAGGTTAGAAGTTTCTAAGCCCTTTACCTCTTTGGCTGCAAAAGGGACGGCCATTATCATAACGGTTTGTACCCCCATGTTGTACATAAAGTAGCTCGCTAAAAAGCGGCGTAATTGCAAGCGGTGTTTTAAATCATCCCACACATGCTTAAGCTCGCTATAACCGCTCCCGAATAAATTTTTTGTCTTACCTTCTTCTTTAGCTTCATTCTTTGTAGTGGAAGAAGATAGCCTTCTGAAGGTAATTTGCGCAAACGCTATCCACCAAATGCCTGTTAAAGCAAACGCGTATCTAATAGGCATTTTAAACCCAAACATACTACTTTGCGTAAGCAGAAGTATAACAATAAGCAACAACGAACTGCCTATATAGCCCATTGAGAAACCTCTAGCGCTTATTTTATCATGCTGGTCGGCATCGGCAATTTCGGGCAAATACGCGTTATAAAACACCAAACTGCCCCAATAACCCACACTGGCAAACAACAGGGCGCACATACTTAAAATAATATGCTCGGTACTAAAAAAATAAAGCGCTATACAACAAACAGAACCCAGGTAACAAAAGAACTGAAGAAACTTTTTCTTACTGTCAGCATAATCTGCCATACCCGATAATAAAGGCGATGAGAAGGCGACGATTAAATAAGAAAGCGCAACTACATAGCCGTAAAAAGCGGTATTAATAAATTCTCCGCCGCAAAAATTAATAACGCCGCCTAACTGGTCTTTGGTTACTTTCTCATAAAATATAGGAAAGATAGCCGACGAAATCACTAATGGATAAACTGAATTTGCCCAGTCATAAAAAGTCCAGGCACGAATTGTTTTCTTATCGTTTTTTAAAATCATATAGTATAATTAATCGCTAATAGGTATTAGGCGCATTGCCTGTTTACTGTACAACAACCTTTTTAGAAACGTGCTGCCCTTCAATCAACATATTTACCAAATAAACACCCGAGTTTAAACCCGAAACATCTATTACACAATTCGCAGATGTAGTGGTTTGGCTATAAATCTCTCTGCCTAACATATCACTAAGTGTAATGGCTGTTGTTTTGTTTTCGGTTAAACCCTCAATAGTTATTATATCCTTAGCAGGATTAGGGTAAACGGTTAATTCGTTGCCTATATCTGCTATCTGCCTAATTCCTGATGTGGCAGGGGCATTTATAATGTTTATATCATCTATGTATAAATTATTGCCCGGTCCATTAGGGTCCGCATAAAACTCCCATCTAAACATAATATCAGTGCTATTTGCCACAGAAATTATATTAACCGCATAGGTAGTAAACTCCGCCGGTGTAGGCACATAGGCACTACTTCCTACTCCGCCTAAAGCGGCTAAGGCAGCGCCTGTAATTACTCTTTTCGATAACCAATTCGCACCGCAATCAGTAGAAACAGCCACCTGCAACCTATCCGCATTGGCAGTAGTTTTTTGCTGATAAGCCGCTTTAAAGGTTAATGCAGGCGATGGCAAGGTAGTCAAGTCATAAAAAGAAATAGTTTCTATCACACTGTTATTTCCGCCAACATTATTCATGTTATCAATCATACACGATTTCATTCCGGTAGCAGCGGCAGCCGAAGTAACCGCAAAATCTACTCCACCCATAGTGGCTGTATGCGATACATTCCAGATTGCATTGGGAAGTGAAGTTGTTGTTTCAAAGCCTTCTATAACAGGCAACGCGGCACTATTGGTTACGTTAATAGTAACTACAGATTGGTCATTCGCGCTATTCTGGTCAGTACTATCATTTGGATTACTGCTATAACAGGTAAGCGTATGCGTGCCCGAAGCAAGAGTCATGCTTGGTAAATTTACGGTAGTACTCTGAAAAGAAACCAAAGAACCACTCCAGTTTTGTGTTTGAACCGCGCCGCCATCTACCTGATAATTAATCACACAAGATGTAAGCGTACTGCTGCCGTAGTTTTCTAATTTAATAGCGGGCACAAACGTATTAACCCCGCAATAATAACCCACAGGCTCAGTAATCTCAGGAATACCCGCATCTACCGTAGCCGATATTACAGGTACAATACCAATAAGCACTTCATGCCCTTCGGAAGGATCAAAACCCGGAGTAGTCAACGAATCAACCTGAAACCAACCATTGGCATATCCACCCCAACCCCAGTTCATGTGCAAGTAATTATTTTGGTCGTATCCGTCACAAACCCATGTATGACCGCCTTCCGTAGGGTCATCACCAACATACTGTACAGGTCTTCCCAAATTCAAATCATTTTCAATCAGCGTAAGCCAGTCCGATTCCGAATAGTTGCTACGATACAAACCCTGTATAGTATTCGGGTTGTATTTAAAATAAGTAACATAAGCGTTTTGCGCGCACACAGAATCATCTCCGGCTATTACCCATGCCCCGCTACCACTGGGGTCGTAATCCATTTCAACACTCACTCCGCAATGATACATCAGCGTAGCTACCGCCGTATTAGGAGTCGTCACATTATAAGGCATAGCGCTCCAGCTGTATGTAGTAGCTCCATAGTTAGCAGACTGTATTCCGTAGTTGTCAGAATACCCATCAGCCATGCAATCACAATACGTACTCGACCCCCTTCCTGTAGTCGGATAACTCCAATACCTCATAATCTGCGCCATGGCAGTTGCCACACATCCAGTAACAGCTTTAGCATTTGAAGCACCCGGACACATAGCATTATACAAAGGCGATTGATTCCAAGTGGTTTGGCAAAGTGGTCCAACCACAGGATTGGCACTTGCTGTCGCGTTATTCCCCGTCAATCTTGCGCTTGTATATAGCTCAGGTTTATTTTTAATATATTTTTGCCACTGCAAAGCGGCTTCCGTATTGGCAACTCTGCCTTTACTTCTCATCATATTTATACCTCTCGCGCAGGATTTTAACCAATATCCAATATTCGTGTTTTCAGTGGGTTTAGGCATTACAAAACTATTCTCAGTAGAATAACCAATAATAGGATGCGCAGCATCTTCGGCAGCCACTATCACAAAACCATTATGATTGTTTATATCAAACGCGTAAAACACAGGTAAGCCACCGGCATCAACCTCCGTATAAATCAAGGTACTCGAAACAAATGCCGCCTTAGCATTCTGCTTATAAAAATTCTCAGCCACTTTTTGCGCCGTAGCTGCGTTCACAGGCTTTGCACTTGCTATACTCGTTCCTAAAACAAAAGCAGATAATATATAAATCAGTTTTTTCATATGTGTGTCATTTCAAATAATTCATCCAAATGTATAGTAATAAAGTTATAATTTATAATTTAAAAGTAAGAAGCTGTTTAAATTTTATTCGGGGTTTTTTTATAATACTTTTTTCTGCCGCGAAAAAGTATTCAAAATGAGCTAATGGCTTGTGTGGGGCAGATCGCTTAATCTTGAATACCTGCCGCACATACCGGCTCAAAGATACTTTTGCATCTTTGCCCTGTTTCTTTGGGGTTTATACTGCGCGAAGTCGAAGTATCAAGGAAAAAGAAAAGCCATAAAGAAGTTTTTAAATCAATTTCAAACAGGTTCTAATAAATCATCCTTTTAAATTTTAACTTATTCATTTTAAATTATAAACTTTACCTTCGTTTAATAAAAACCAAATACCATGAGATATATTTTCACATCATTATTCGCCATTTTTATCATTAGCTTATCGGCTCAAAACACGGATAACGAACAACGCATTAAAGCTCCCGTAGAATCGGCCGTAGTTTATTTAGATGGCGCAGAGGTTACCCATAACAAAACCATTACCCTCGAAGCGGGCAGAAACGCTATTGTTTTCACAGGTATTTCAACTCGTCTAATAGCTAAAAGTATTCAAATCAATGCGGGCAGCAGCGTTTCCATACTATCTATTTCCGATAAAAAAAATTACATCAATACCAACACCGAAACTTCCAAAGCCAAAGCTTTAAAAGACTCCGTTAAGCTGCTTAACGATGTGGTTACTCAACTTGCCAATGAAAAAGATGCTTATGATACAGAAAAGAAAATGCTAATACAAAACGAAGCCATGGGTGGCAAAGAAAAAGCCGTAGCTATTGCCGAGCTTAAACTCGCTGCCGATTTTTACCGCAGTCGTATCAAAGAAATAAACATCGAAATATTTAAACTGAACAAAAAAACCGACAGTTACAACGAGATAATCACTCGCCTAAACAAAGAAATAACCGAATCAAACGGAAAACCCACCACACCCACTGCCGATATTACCGTACTAATTGCCGCTACCGCCAAAATAACCGTAAAAATTGAACTAAAATATTTAGTAACCGGTGCGGGCTGGGCGCCCAGTTACGATTTAATTGCCGAAGACGTAAACAAACCAATCGAACTTAAATACCGTGCCAAAGTGTTTAATAACACCAATGTAGATTGGAACAACGTAACCCTGAAACTATCTACCGCCAACCCAACCCTCAACGCATCCAAACCACAATTAGCCGCTTGGTATCTCAACTTTCAGAACGAATATGAAAGTAATAATAATGCGAATGCAGCTTATGCGATAGACCCCGACACAAAAAGCGGCGCCGTAGTTGATAGAGAAACTTTCCAACACATGTCCGATAAATCCATAGAGGGTGTTATAGGTCAGGCAGCCGGTGTTGTTGTTACCGATAATGGTTCAAGTCAACAAAATCAACCACGTGGCGCTCGCGCAAGTTCAACAAAATCTTATGTTGATGGAAATAAAGTATCTCCTGTAAAATTCGAGCAAATACAAGTATCAGAGCTCGGTGCCGAGTTCGACATCAAAAACACCTATACCATTCCCGCCGATGCCAAACCTTATATTGTAGAAGTAACCAATTATACCCTGCCCGCCACTTTCAAACACTACAGCGTTCCTAAAACCGAAAAAGAAACCTTTTTACTCGCGCGCATAAGCGGTTGGGAAGCTTTAGATTTAGTCGAAGGTCCTGCCAATGTCTATTTCGGAGGCACCTATGTGGGGCAATCGCACATCTATACCCGTAGTTTAGACGATACCCTCGACCTCTCTTTCGGACGAGATAAAAAAGTAATGGTATCACGCACCAAACAAAAAGAATTCAATAGTAGTTCTTTTTCCGGAGCCAATAAAAAAGAAATGCAGAGCTACGAAATCATCGTAAAAAATAACCGAAAAGCCCCTATTAATATTGACATTGAAGACCAATTGCCCGTATCCCAAAACAGCGAAATCATCGTTGAAACCATAGAAATAAGCAAAGCAAAAAAAGACGATGCCACCGGCAAACTAACATGGAATTACACCATCGCACCCGGCGAACAACAAAAAATTACCCTTACCTACTCTATCAAATATCCAAAAAACAAGGTAGTAAAAGCAAAAAAACTAAGAACCATATCAGCTCCCAGCTTCTAAAACCCCTCAAGTTCCTCTCCTTTGGAGAGAGATTTAGGGCGAAGGAGATAAAAGAACACGAATTATTGGAGTTTAATAAAAGTCTTAAAAAGGCATTGGATTATAAATTACAACAAGAATGTAAAATCTTCGCCAGCAAAATCAGTGGTCAATTTGAATCGGTCTAAGTGGTCAGCTTATATCGGTCTTAGGTGGTCAACTTCATCGGTTTTTGCACATAATAACTCGGTGCATCGGTAAACACCGAGTAATTATTATACCAATGTGCGTTTGATGAGAAGTGTTTACCGTCTGCATATATCCTAGCGGTAAACCAATTTATAATAAGTTGTTCTTTGCTTATTGATAGTATGATTTCATTACGGACACCGTTAACCGTTTCTTCGTGTAGATAGTTGCCGTAAAGTAGTTGCCCTGTTTTGATTTTAAGTGTTTTTATTTAACAAGTATAAATCCGAAAACTACCCACCTTTACCACTCTATCAAACCTAATAAAGTTATAATGCCAAGGAGTATGAATGTAATACCACCTATATAACCTTTCACGTTTGTAGCTGTATAATCATTTTTTGTAGGGTATTTATAGGTAAGCCATGTAATAAAGCATCCTACAGCAAGAAATGCTAAGCCAATTAATACATTTATAGTGGTCGCCATTTTTCTATTCTTGCTTGTCTTTAGTTCCTCCCACCTTTTTTTCCACCTTGTTTTGCGCTTCGTTTATGGCTGCATCTGCTCCCACTTTTGCTCCAAATTTCCCTAATTCGTCTACACCTTTACCTTTGGCGGCATCAATTCCTTTACCTGTTACAGTTGATATAATAACACCAACAGCCTTGATTGCAGCACCTACATAATTTTCATTAGCTATATCAGCAACAATCCCTGCCGCTGTTCCAGTTGTTTCTATGCCTGCACCTATTGCATAGGTTGCTGCACCTGCTTCTGTTAATGGCGCATTAAGTGTGCCTACCCCTGCGGTTGTTGCAGCTAAACCAACATTTTTAGTGTTTTTACCAAATTTTTCAGCATTTTCCCCAAATCGTTCTATGCCATTTATAACCTTTTTATCGTTAGCCCCCCAATCGTAATGTTCTGGCGTAACTTCAACCTCCCCTAAAGTAGTAATACCTGTTTTGGGGTCTTGGGTAGGTGCGTTAGGTTTGTTATTAGAAATTTTCTGTACATAGTATTGCCCAGAGCGTACATCTCCCTCTGTTGTATTCCGAAGCACTGTTCCTCCGTGAAATGCTTTATATAAATACGCACCGAATTTAGTTTTAAAATCTCCCTTGGGGTCATTATTTAAGATAGGGTTAAGACCAAAAGCTGCATAATCACTTATGCCAACGGTAGGTTTTGGGTCTAAATTCCACCGCCTACCTAAACGAGTATCATATTCCCAATATTCCGCTGTCATTGTATTTCCTGCCCCAGAAACCTCGTCATCCTTCTCTTGTCCATTAAAGCCGTATCGGTAGTTGTCGGGGGTAAGAGTACGGGCAGCCATTGGACTTCCAAAAACTAACTCATCCAATTAGTTTTGGCTTCGGCATTCCATTTGGTAGTAGTCTTTTTAAGCTTAGTCCAAAACTCAATAGAGCTTTTTCCGGTTAAATCGCCAACACCAAACTTAGAGTCGTTCCATCCGCCAAAAGAAAAAGGTTCGCGGGGAACAGGTACACCAATGTTTACACCAATCATACCTGCGCTGGCACGATCTATTACATAACGGGCAGCTCCACCGCTTTGCGTAAATACAGCCGCCGCGTTACCATAAGGGTTAGCGTTTTCAATAGCTAAGGCTTCGTCAATATCTTTAGCGCGCATAATAGAAATTACCGGACCAAATATTTCTTCGCGGGCAACGCTCATATCAGGTGTTACATAATCTATAACAGTTGGGCCAACATAAAAACCATTCTCTTTGCCTTTAACTACACAGTTTCTTCCATCAACCAATATTTTAGCGCCTTGCTTTTCAGCTTCGGTAATGTACCCTTCAATACGCTCCTTAGCAGCTTTAGAAATGACAGCACCTAAGTTCTCTCCCGGCACTACTTTTTTAGCTTCTGTGCAAATCATATCAATGATATGCTGAGAGTTCCCTACAGCCACCATAGCCGATGCAGCCATACAACGTTGTCCGGCACAACCGCTCATAGAGGCGGTAACGTTACTCGCGGTCATAGCAGGATGTGCATCCGGCAACACCAATAAATGATTCTTAGCGCCGCCAAGCGTTAATACACGTTTAAAATGTGAAGCAGCTCTTGCATAAACCAATTTAGCCACTTTGGTAGAACCCACAAATGAAACGGCATCAATACCGGGATGGTCGCAGATGGCTTCCACAATTTCTCTGTCGCCGTTAACGATGTTCAACACACCATCAGGTAAACCGGCTTCTTTTAATAAATCAACAATTTTCAGGCAACTTAAAGGCACTACTTCCGATGGTTTTAGTATCATGGTATTTCCAAGAGCAATGGCGTTAGGAATAGTCCAGTTAGGAACCATGCTTGGGAAGTTAAACGGAACAATACAGGCTACTACTCCCACAGGATAATAATCGGTACGACACTCAACGCCTTTGCTTACTTCCAGTATTTCTCCACCGATTAACTGTGGTAAGGAACAGGCAAACTCGGTAAGCTCTATACTCTTCTCTACTTCGGCACGGGCTTCATCTAAGGTTTTTCCGTTCTCTTCCTGTACCAGTTTCGATAGTTCAACAATATTCTTTTCCAATAATGTTTTATAACGGAAGAATACCTGTACGCGCTCTTTAATAGGTGTTTTGCTCCATGTTTCAAATGCTTTGCGGGCAACCGATACGGCATCACTCAAATCTTCTTTAGATGATAAAGGAACTGTTGACAAAAGGCTTCCGTCTAAAGGCGATATTACATCTAAATGCTTGGTTGATTTAGAAGGTACATATTTTCCGCCTACATAGTTTTTTATTTCGGGGTATTTCATGGTTAGTGTTGCCATATTTTATATATAAGAATTCAAAATTAAGAATTTAAAATTAGTAATAATCAAGATGAAGCAACTAAATAAGTGAGACAGCTTAACAAAAAGAATTTATACTTTTGCAGCGCCTTAAAAGTCCTTACTATATATGCTTAGAATAGAGAAAATAGTTTACCCCAATAAGATTAAAGATTTTATTGATTTTCCGCATGAACTGTATAAGGGCGACCCCGCTTATGTTCCTGAAATTTACCTCGGACAAAAAGATTTATTAAACCCCAAGAAGCATCCTTTTTACGAGCACTCTAAACTGGATATGTTTTTGTGTTATAAAGATGATAAGATTGTGGGGAGAATTGCTGCCATAAGAAATAACAATCATATTAAATCTTCGGGCAAACAGGAAGGTTTCTTCGGTTTTTTTGAGTGTATAGAAGATTATGAAGTAGCTAAGCTTTTGTTTGACACAGCCAAAGACTGGGTTAAGAAAGAAGGATTAACAGGCATTGTGGGTCCTACCAGTTTTTCTACCAATGAGATTTTTGCCTGGCATATTGATGCCTTTGATATTCCGCCTATGATGAGCATGGGCTATAACAAAAGTTATTACCCAAAGTTTGCCGAGCAATATGGTTTTAAAAAGAAGGTAGATTTATTTGCTTACCTCATCTCCCGCGATAAGATGAATGAAAAATCCATCCGCGTTACCAATGCTTTTGAAGAGCGTTTAAAAACCAAAGGCATTACCATCCGTACGGTAAACATGAAAACGTTTAAAGAGGATGCCGAACAAGCAAACGATGTGTATAATGCCGCCTGGGAAAAGAATGATGCTTTTGTGCCTATGACTAAGAAAGAGTTTATGCATCTGGCTAATGATATGAAAATGATTATGGATCCTACACTTTGTTTTTTGGCCGAGCATAAAGGTAAAATAGTAGGTTTCTCTTTCTCCTTTCCGGATATTAATCAGGTTTTAATTAACGTGAAAAAAGGGCGCTTACTGCCCACCGGTATTTTTAAATTATTGTTTGGCAGAAAGGGCATAAAGAAAGCACGCATAGTTGTGCTGGGTGTTATAGAAGGCTATCGCAAGATGGGTATTGAAGCCTGCTTTTATGGTAAAACCATGCAGTGGTGCAAAGACCACGGTATAACCAATGCCGAAGCTTCTTTAATACTGGAAAGCAATACCATGATGAATCAGGGATTGATAAACATCAATGCCGAAGTTTATAAAACATACCGTTTATACGAAATGCCTCTGTGAAAAAAAACACATCTTTTACTGCCTCTTCTTTTTTCTCCCCGCTTGATATAGCCACCGCCTTTTATGTTGTGGTTTCCGGCATCTATTTATGCTTTGGTGTTTCGGGTTTAGAAGATGTGTTACCTCATTTCGCATCAAGAGTTGGGTTGCTTATCATGATTATATGTATTGTTTATTTCAACAAAAAGTATCCAAGTAAATACATGGGTTTATTAAGAAGCACCTACCCTGTATTGTTGCTTAGTTTCTTTTATACTGAAACAGGTTATTTAAAGAACATTATTTTTCACAACAACCTGGATGATTATTTTGTTCGTGCAGAACAATGGCTTTGGGGTTTCCAGCCGAGTCTGAAATTCTCTGAATGGATGTCGCAAAAATGGTTCAACGAGTTTATGAATATCTGCTATTTCTCCTACTACCCGCTTATTTTGGCAATATGCATTATCTTTTATTTTGATAATAAACAGCATTCTTCCAAAAGTATTTTTACCATTGTTTTTTCATTCTACCTGTATTATATGTTTTATGACCTTGTGCCTGTGGTAGGGCCGCAATTTCATTTCAATACCTTATATACCGAAGACCCTCCCCCCTACTATGTTGGCAAGTTTATGCGCTATATTCTTACCACGCTTGAAAAACCTACGGGAGCTTTTCCCAGCTCGCATGTGGGTATTGCGCTTATTATAAGTGTTATTTCATTTAGGCACCTGCGTAAGTATTTTTATTATAGCCTGCTGTTTGTTTTTGGTATTTGCTTTGCCACCGTTTATTTAAAGGCTCATTATTTGGTAGATGTAATAGGCGCTATACTAACCGTACCTATTATGATGGGTATAAGCAGTTTTTTGTACAATAAGCTAAGCGCTGTATTTAATAGCGAAACTCTATACCAATAGAATTTATTTTATAATAACCACCCGCTTATTTACTACGCCCTTATTACTTTGCAAACTTATATTATAAATACCTTCATTTAAACTACCGGCATCAATGGTAGTTTTACCATGTATAGTTTGACTTCTAATGGTTATATTATTGGGGATAAGCTTTCTATGCGAGCTATGAAATTATTCCTTATGTTTGTTAGATAGTTTTGTGGCATGAAGAAAATAATATGTATTCTTATTTCTTGTTTTGTACTGCTGTTTGGTAAACAAGCTACCGCTCAAATAACAAATTATTCGGTATCTGTTACCACACCTACTATATGCGCCGGCACTGTTGATTCGGTAAAGCTTTGGGGTTCTCAAACATATACTGCATCAAATGTTGTTTATGGCTTGGTTTCTACCGCAAATACTACTACTATTATAGGTAGCGCTCAACCAGGTACTGGTGGTGTTCTGTATTTTCCTGCAAGCCCTACAGTTACTACATCTTATTATATAGCGGCTACTATTGTGGGTACGCAAACAGTAGTAATGAATGATACAGTAGCGGTAACCATAACGGTAAAACCATCCCCCTCCATAACTGTTACTGCTGCCCCCAGTTCTACTTTTTGCGCAGGTTCGCAAGAAATTTTATCAGTAAGTAGCGGCGGCGCTTTAACTTATTCTTGGTCTACCGGACAAATTACTTCAACTATTTCTGTGAATCCATCAGTTACCACAACATATAGTGTAACAGGCACCGGCACTAATGGTTGTAAAAACAAAGCAGCTATAAGTATAGTGGTACTACCCCCGTCTGTTGCTGCCGGCTGGACGCCGCCACCCATTTGTGTTGGAGATACCATTCATTTAAGGCACACATTAGGTCCGGGAGCTATACATGGAGGTACATGGTTAACAAGTGCCGGTTCACTAAACGGCGATTCATTGTTAATACTACCCTCTATAGGTACAACTTTTACAGTTTCTTACGCTGTTTGTAATGATACTGTAAAACACACCTTAACCGTACACGCCTTGCCTGCTATAACAGTTAGTCCGCCTACACCCACGGTTTGTGCAAATGGTTCGGTTACATTAACGGCAAATGGCGCAAGTACTTACACATGGGCACCCGCTACAGCTTTAAGCGCCGCTGTGGGTAGTGTGGTTACTGCAAACCCTACGGCAACTTCTATATACACTGTTACCGGAACCAGTAGTGTGGGTTGTATAAACACAGCTACCACCAATTTAGCCATACGCCCAAAACCTACCATTACTTCTGTTAGTACACCAACAGTATGTTCAGGGAACCCGGCTACTTTATCGGTAACTGCTACGCCAACCAATTGTACTTACACATGGGCATCTGCAACGGGTTCTTATTATGCCGACACGACAATTACATACACAGTTGGTAGTCCTACTGTTACTACCCATTATACCGTTACCGCACAAAACGCGTATGGATGCACAAGTAGTAAAACAACTACACTAACTGTTTATCCATTGCCGGGGCTTACGGCAAATTCGGCTACGGTATGTGCAGGTAGCGGAGATTCTATTTCAGTTTACGGAGCCAACACCTATACATGGCAACCTTCAAAGGGGTTAAATGATACCGTAGGTCCCCATGTGTTTACAAACCCTACCAGTAATATTACCTATACCGTTACCGGATTAAGCGGCAATGGTTGTTCTAATACCATTCATGTAGATGTAACCGTAGCCGCTGATAATAGCGCGTTTTGTTTAACAACGATAAAAGTGCACAATGCTTTTTCGCCCAACGGAGATGGTTTAAACGATGTGTTTACGATTGATAACATAACCGATTATCCCGAAAACCACGTATATATTTTTAACCGCTGGGGGCAACTGCTATGGAACGAAGCCGGGTATAACAACACCAATGTTGCTTGGTACGGAAAAGATAGCGATGGTAAGGCACTATACGCAGGCACATACTATTATATTATTGAAAACGTGGGAACAGGCAAACCCGCTAAAGGTTGGGTAGAATTAACAAATAGTACGAAGTAACTGCCATGAAGGAGATACTAACTTATACCATCAATATTCACGTAGTAAGATGCAAGAGCATACTTGTTTCTTGTTTCTTATTTCTGATGTCTTCTTTGGGCTATGCGCAACAAGACCCACAGTATAGTCAGTATATGTTTAACCAATTGGTTATTAACCCCGCCTATGCCGGTAGCAAAGAAGCGTTGAGTGTTGTAATGGATTTGCGCAAACAATGGGTTGCCATGCCGGGTTCGCCACAAACGGGTACTATCAGTATGCATGGGCAATTACTTAACAGCTTAGGCATAGGAGGACATCTTATCGCGGAAAGTATAGGACCTACCAAATGGACAGCCGCTTACTTTGATGCCGCATATCGTTTTAAAGTAGGAAGAGGTAAACTAAGTTTCGGGCTTTCAGGAGGTATTGTAAATTACAACGTAAACGCGAGTGCCTTAGATTATAAAGATGGCGGAGAACCCATATTAAACTATACCGGTCCTCGCACTAAGTTTGATATAAACACAGGCTTCTATTATTACAACCAGTCATTTTACATAGGCGGCTCTATCACTCATTTTAATAGTCCGGTATTGTATAACAGTACCAGCACGGTAAACATTGCCAACGTGCCAACCAATGCCAGTTTATATTTTAGTTTGCAACCACACTCTTTCTTGTATTTTGGTAAAGGCTTTCAGCTAAGCCAAGACTTGGTTTTTAATCCCTCTATCATGCTAAAAAACGTGCAGGGTGGCAAAGCGTCTATTGATTTAAACGCTAATTTTTTATTAGCCAACCGAGTTTGGTTAGGGCTCTCATGGCGCACTACCTATGGCTTTGTAGCCCTTATTCAGGTGTTGGTAAACGATAAGTTTAGAGTAGGTTATTCGTACGATCAGGGCTTAAACAGAATAGGCATACAAGGACAAGGCTCTCATGAGGTTACGTTAATTTACACGTTCAATAAATTTAAAACTAAGATGTTATCGCCAAGATACCTGTAGCCGATGCATAAGTATATGAAGAACTTTTTATTTCTTATTTCTTGTCTGCTCTCCCTTATCTGCCAGGGGCAATACAAGCAAGGCATACACTATTACGATGATTTTCAATACGCAAAAGCCATACCTTATCTTAAAAAAGCGGCAAATAAAAACAATGCCACTAAAAATGAGGCTACCCTAAAGCTTGCCGACAGTTACCGTATTATTAAAGATTACGCCAACGCGGAAATCTATTATAAAAAAGCTATTGAACAAGGTAATACCGACCCATTGGCGCATTATAACTACGGCACGGTTTTAAAGTGCAACAACAAATACGACGACGCGTTAAAAGAATTCAAACTTTATTTAAACTCTAACCCAACCGATGCAAGAGCTAAAAACGCGGTAAAGTCGTTTCAAGATATAAAGGTTTGGCAAAGCCTTCCTAAGGAGTATGAGGTTACCAACCTTACCGAGATTAATACTAACAAGTCGGAATTCTCTCCGGTTATTTATGAAGACAAGCTCTATTATACCTCTTGGCAAAAGCCCGACTTAGTTAATTTTGAAGGCAATGATTTTGATGGCGCCCCCTACCTCAACATTTATTACACCACCTTAAAGAATGATATACCGGAAGCGAATATTAAATCGTTTTCAAAAAAGATTAATTCGCAATACCACGATGGTCCGATTACGTTCTCCAAACAAAATGAATTGTTTATTACCCGTGTAAACTATATAAGTAACAAAAAGGATAAAGCCTTTATTAATCGTCCGCAACTATACACCGCAACTAAAAGTGGCAAGAGTTGGAGTGCTCTTAAACCCTTTCCGTTAAATAACGACGCGTATTCTTTAGCTCACCCAAGTATATCGGATGATGGCACCTGCCTGTTCTTTAGTAGCGATATGCCGGGCGGTAATGGCGGCATGGATATTTGGGTAAGTAAAAGGAATGCCACAGGTTGGGATAAACCCATCAACTTAGGGAATGATATTAATACACCGGGCAACGAAGAATTTCCATACATACGAAGTGATGGCATGTTGTTTTTTTCATCAGATGCCTTGCCCGGTTTTGGTGGCTTGGATGTTTTTAGTGCCAGACAAATTGCAGATAAGTGGATACTTAACAGAAATGAAGGTGTAGGCATAAACAGCTTAGCCGATGATTTTGGTATTTTTTTTACGGATAAAAACAAAGGCTATATTTCATCAAACAGAGATGGCGGAAATGGCAGTGATGATATTTACAAATTTACGTTTACCCAAAAGCTTATTACCGTTGATGGTACGGTATTAAACAGTCAGAACACTACAAACCCCGCCAAACGAATTAAAGTAGTATTAGAAGATAACAAGGGCAATCGCCTGAATGATATGCTAACCAATAACGAAGGTTATTTTAGGTTCGAGAATTTATCTCCCGATAGCAAGTATATGGTTAAGATTGATGAAAACGATGCCTCTTTTACACATCAAAATAAATACTACTATATGGATGCTAAAGGAGAGGTTATGCGCGTAACGGTTATAAATGAGAAAGGAGAGAAATATGTATTTAGAAACCTACCTACCGATGTGGGCTCTTTACCCGAACTTACTTCGCCAGATGATGTAACGCTGGCAGGTAATTTATTATACGGAGAGAATCCTTCTAAACCTATTGCCAATAAAAAAGTATTGTTAAAAGATGCCAACGGAAACGTAATAGATGAAACTACCACCAATGCTTTTGGCGCTTTTGTATTTAGCAAAATCCCGGCAGACAATAATTATATGATAACACTTGCCGAAGAGGACGCGTCGTTGCCCATGGATACTAAAATTACACTTACCAACAAAAACGGAAAAGAAGTTAAATCATTTAAGTATATAGGCAAGGGTTCGTTTAAGTTTAACCTATTAGCTGCTGATAAAACCAGCCTAAGCACCATGGAAGTTACCGACGCGGATTTATTAATGAACCTAAACGGCAAGCTATTAGGCACAAATAAAAAGCCACTAAAAAAGGTAAGCGTTTTCTTATCTAATGACCATGCTACTTTGCTGGATACATCTGTAACAGATAGTGCCGGTATATTCAGATTCAGCAACTTGCCTATAAACAAAAATTACGCTATTAATATTGATGAAAATGACGCTCAACTAAAAAACATAGATAAAATATATATAACCGATTTAAAGGATAAGGTAATAAGAGAGATTGAAAGAAACCGACTAAAAGGGTATTCCTTTAAAATATTAGAAAGCGAAAAAACTACCCTGAAAGATATTTATGTAGAAGACCCTTGGTTAGAGGTGCTTGCCTTAAAGGACAATACTAAAAAAGACGCCATAACAATTGTAGAGAATGTGTACTACGCCTTAAATGCCTATAAGTTTGATGCCGCTGGACAACGTGTAATGGATAAAGTAATTCAGATTATGAAACAAAACGCTGCCATAGACATTGAAGTTAGCTCGCATACAGATGCGCAGGGGGATGATAAAAACAATTTACTGCTATCGCAAAAGCGAGCTAAGTATGCCATTGATTATATGATAGCGCATGGAGTTGACAATAAACGTTTAAAAGCTATTGGCTATGGCGAAACCAAACTGATTAATAAATGCGCTAATAATGTGTCATGCACCGAAGAAGAACATGCAAAAAACCGCCGCACCGAGTTTAAAATTGTTGATACCGGTAAAAAATAAATAATTTTATTTACCGACGCTACTCCCCTACTCGCCTTTAAACAAGCTTGGCTTACCTAATTTGTATTTGTATATGAAGAGATAAATTTACCTTCGCTGAAAAATTATTTACATGGCTGACACTTCTTCAACAAAAACCAAAGCGACTTTTACCAAATACGAGGTTTTAATTATTGCCATACTGGCAATTACCCAATTTACCGTGATACTTGATTTTATGGTGCTCGCTCCCTTAGGCGCACAATTAATGAAAGAGCTAAGCATAAGCACTTCGCAATTTGGCGCGGTGGTTTCGGCTTACGCGTTTAGCGCAGGTATTGCGGGGTTATTAACCGCAGGCTTTGCCGATAGATTCGACAGAAAAAAACTGTTGCTTTTCTTTTACAGCGGCTTTGTTATAGGTACTTTTTTATGCGGTATTGCCCCTGATTATAAGTTTCTGCTAATGGCACGTATTGTTACGGGTTTATTTGGCGGCGTAATATCATCCATCTCTTTTGCCATCATTACCGACCTGTTTAAAATGGAAGTGCGCGGTAGGGTAATGGGTTTTGTGCAAATGGCTTTTGCGGTTAGTCAGGTAATGGGTATCCCCGTAGGGCTTTTATTAGCCAACAACTTTGGCTGGCATTCTCCTTTTATGATGATAGTTGGATTAGCTGCATTAACTGGTATTTTAATTTTTGTAAAGATGAAGCCCGTTGCCGAACATCTTAAAATTAAATCAGACAGAAACCCTTTTCAGCATTTATTTAAAACAATCAGTACACCCGCTTATGTAAAGGGGTTTATCGCTACTGTTTTATTAGCCACCGGTGGCTTTATGTTGATGCCTTTCAGCAGCGCGTTTAGTATTAGTAATTTAGGGTTAACACAAAATCAACTACCCATACTCTATTTCATTACAGGTATCTTTACCATGATATTTGCCCCACTTTCAGGTAAGTTAGGCGATAAAATAGGTAAGTACAAAATGTTTGTAGCGGGTTCTATACTTACTATGATAATGGTATCTATCTATACGCATTTAGGAGTAACTCCTTTATGGGAAGCAATTATAGTAAACGTAATTTTATTTATAGGTGTTACCTCTCGCATGCCTTCAGCCTCTGCGTTAATGACCGCTATTCCCAACCCACAAGACAGAGGCGCTTTTATGAGCGTTATTTCTTCTATACAACAAATATCGGGTGGCGTGGCGGCATTTGTCGCGGGTAAAATTGTGGTTCAAACAGAGCACGCCCCTTTGCAACATTATGATATATTGGGTTATGTGGTTGTTTGCAGCATGCTTATTACCATTGGTATGATGTACATTATTAATAAGCAAGTAATGGGTAAGAAGCCCTCTTTCCCCATAGAAAAAGTAGCCGAAACTACCGTTGTAGCATCTGAGTAATTCTGCGTATAATTTTTTAATTAATTCTTCGTACCTTGGTGTGGCACAATTTTTGCTGTTATAGTAAGCTATGAGGTTCTTCTCAAAAACTATTAAAATAATTGGCTTTTGCTTGGCACTTGGTCTTTTCTTCTTCTTTAAAGAAGATTCTCCTTTTTCTCATATCCCGCAGAAAAGTGAACTAATTAGTTTACCCGCAAAAGCAAATACCGCCTTTAAGGCCGGAGAAGTGCTTAGCTATCGTTTGCATTATGGTTTTATAGATGCGGGTACCGCAACCTTAGAGGTAAAACCCGAAATACAGGAGTTTGGCGGTCATCAGGTATATTATGTGGAAGGAGAAGGGCATTCTAACAAAGCCTTTGATTTATTCTTTAAAGTGAGAGATGTATATAAAACCTATATAGATAAAGACGCGCTTGTACCCTGGTATTTTATAAGGCGCGTAGATGAAGGAGGCTTTAAGTTCAGTCAGGATTATTTATTTAATCATTACACAAAAAAAGTTGGTATAGTGGGTGATACCAATAAATATAGTGTCCCTGAAGGTGTTCAGGATATGTTGTCGTCTTTTTATTATGCGCGTAATATCGATTTTACAGACGCTAAAGAAAATGGCATCTACGAAATTCCAAGTTTTGTAGATAAACAAAACTGGACACTTAAAATAAGATACGTTGGTAAAGAAACCATCAAGACGGATGTAGGTAAATTCAAGTGCTTAAAATTCAGACCTATTATTCAAACAGGAAATATTTTTAAAAATGAAGAAGACTTATCTGTTTGGATTACCGATGATAAAAATCATATACCTATGCGTGCACAAGCCAAGATATTAGTAGGGTCTGTTAAGATGGATATAACAGGTTATAAGAATCTGGCAAACCCTACTTCTAAAACAGAGTAAATCTTTAAACGGAAGAATCAAGATTTAAAATTCAAGATTAGAATTTTTAATTTTTAATTTTGAATTCTTAATTAATAGTATGCGTATTGTATTTATGGGCACACCGCAATTTGCAGTTGCCTCCTTAAAGATATTGGTAGAGAATAAATATAACGTGGTAGGTGTTATTACCTCTCCGGATAAACCGGCAGGCAGAGGACAACAAGTGCAACAAAGCGCGGTAAAAGAATTTGCAACGCGACATAGCTTAAACGTATTGCAACCAACCAATTTAAAAGATGAAGGCTTTTTACAGGAACTAAAATCATTACAAGCTGATTTACAAATTGTAGTCGCGTTTAGAATGCTACCCGAAAGCGTTTGGAACATGCCCCCTTTGGGTACGTATAATTTACACGCATCTTTATTACCTCAGTATCGTGGAGCGGCACCCATCAATTGGGCTATTATAAACGGAGAAAAAGAAACAGGTATTACTACCTTCAAACTACAACACGAAATAGATACCGGAAATATTTTACTGCAACAAAAAGTTGTTATTACAAATGATATGAATGCAGGGCAACTGCACGATATATTAATGATACAAGGCGGAGAGCTTATACTGCAAACCGTAAAGAAGATAGAACAGGGAGATATTATTTTAACCGAACAAAATAAGTTGCTTGCTAATCAGGAAGCGAAGCACGCGCCTAAAATATTTAAAGACACTTGTAAGATAAATTGGAATGACACTTTAGAGAATATCTATAATTTAATTCGCGGCTTATCTCCTTATCCTTGTGCATGGACAGATTTGCATACTAAAGATAATAAACAAATTGCATTTAAAATTTATCAGGCTAAGCAGGAAGAAGCGCGACACAACCTATCTGTAGGACAACTAAAAACAGATAACAAAACATTTTTAAAAATTTCTACAAAGGTTGGTTTTATTGATGTTACAGAGATTCAGATGGCGGGAAAGAAAAAACTTTTAATCACGGAATTTTTAAAAGGATTTTCTTTTGATGAGAATTCATTTTTTAAATAAAAATAAGCTCCTTTATCTATAAAGCACTCAGCTCATGCTTGTAATAAAGTAGCTGCTAATGGCTAAACGTGGCTTGTTAATATGTTGAAAACCTATGTTTAACAGTCAGTTCAGGGTATTTTATTAACAAACAGTTGGTTTATCAACAATATTAGCCCCTTTTTTAAATAAAACCCTTGACAAGTAAGCTTTCTGTGCTTATATTTGCTCTGTTCAATTAAATTAAAGTTTAACCCTAAAAAAAACAAAACATGAACAAAGGTGAATTAATCGATGCAATTGCAGCACATGCAAAATTAACAAAAGCTGACGCTGGTCGCGCTTTAGAAGCAACTATCGAAACTTTTGAAAAACAATTAAAAAAAGGTGACCGTATCGCTTTAGTAGGTTTCGGTTCTTTTTCAATTTCTAAACGCGCTGCACGTATGGGCCGTAACCCTCAAACAGGGAAAGAAATTAAAATTGCTGCTAAAAAAGTAGTTAAATTTAAAGCTGGTTCTGAATTAGCTAAAAAAGTTAACAAGTAGTCTTTAATTCTTTAAAGAGAAAAAGCCTCGCAGCAATGTGGGGCTTTTTTATGGCTCATTATCAAATGAAAAACCCTCTCAACATAATTGAGAGGGTTTAATTTTTATACCTATTTTATTTAATTAATTCAAGTTGCTAGTTAGATTTCTTTGAAAATAGGGTTAGCAAAGGTTAAGTAATTTTGTTTTGCACAATAAAAAAACAAAACCTATGCTAAACCCATATAAAATTACTGTTATTTTTTGTTTGATAGATGATTTATTTATTGGAATTAATCATCAGGAGGACAGCCGTAGGAGTGTAAGTGATAGTGAGATTGCAGTAACAGCAATTGTTTCGGCACTGTATTTTGGAGGCAACCAA